>OJDH01000015.1_pt1 | contig 147195 bp, 124 predicted proteins | sample 1592761 | NCBI WGS metagenome assembly OJDH01 (sample SAMN05416855, study PRJEB24817) | seawater metagenome | isolation source: Sea water | place: Canada:Atlantic | collected 2013-11 | reverse complement strand
TGATTTTATCTAAAACACTCTTAAACAATGTTTCTTCTTCGTGCTGTTCAGCAACATACCATTGTAAAAAGTTAAAAGTAGAGTAATCCTGATTAGTAAATGCTTGATGGGCTAGTGCATTGATGTTTTCAGTAATTTCACACTCATGCTGATAGGTTTTCTCAAATACGTCAGCTAATGATTCAAATTCATGTGGCGGCGCATCAATCGTACCTAAAATAGGTAAAGCACCGGTTTCACTTACATAGGTAAATAAACGGGTCATGTGATCCATTTCTTCAGCTGCGTGTTTACGCATAAATTCAGCTGCACCTTCAAAACCTTTTTCTTCACACCATGCGCTCATTTGTAAGTACAAGTTAGAAGAATAAAACTCTAAGTTAATTTGCTTATTTAATTGCTTAACCATTTCAGGTTTTAACATTGTGCTACTCCGTTGTGCGTTTTATCACATAATTTATGTGCGCAGTATGCGCGATTCTTAGCGGACTTTCAAATTATATATTATTAAATCCCTTATAAAACAAGGGCTGCAGGCAAACGATAATGGTTTTTATTTATGTTACTTTAACTATTTAATTGTGCAGGAGCGTGATTGAAAGTAATAATGAAATGATTTCAAATGCTAAAAAAGGGAGCATATGCTCCCACACAGGTTTAAATAAAACCTATAACTGATTTAGAATTGTTTCAGCTTTACTGACTTCAAATTCTTTAGGCTTTTCAACATTCAAGTTTGTTACGACACCGTTGTCGATGATCATTGAATAACGCTGTGAACGTAGGCCACCAAATGCAGCTGTTTCCATGTCTAAACCAAGTGCTTTGGTATAGCTACCATCGCCATCAGCAAGCATCATTAAGTTTTCAGCATTTTGTGCTTCGCCCCATGCTGCCATTACAAAAGCATCGTTTACTGAAATACAAATAATCGCATCAATACCTTTAGCTTGCAGTTCATCGGCAGAAACCACATAACCTGGTAAGTGTGCAGCTGAACACGTTGGTGTGAACGCACCAGGTACCGCAAACATCACCACTTTTTTGTTAGCAAAAAGTTCAGCAGTATTGTGAGTGGTCATTTCACCATTTTTTAATTCTTGTAATTGCCCAACTGGCATTGTGGCGTTTTCTTGGATCATGTTATTTCCATTTTAGTTGCGGTTAATTAGATAAGGGCAGTTTGACAGGTTTACACAAGTAATTTTTATCATGTGCCGCACGCGCACAATCTTTACAGAGAAACCTCGGTTTATCGACAATATGAGCAAGTTCGTGCAAACCCTTCTCAATTTCTTTCTTTTTCCATTTACATAAAGATTTTGCCATGCAGACACCACCCTAATAGCTCTTCTATTGATTCTAGAATAATGCTGAGCTCAGCGCACGTGAATGTATAAAAAATTCATTGAAAATGAATAAAGTTAACTTGCCTGCTTAAGTGTTTCACTGATACCAGAAACATGATTATTAACGTCATGTGCGATAGTTTCTGCGAGTTGTTGAGATTGGTTTACCTCTTGATCGACATTGCTCATGGCGGTTTCAAAAGTAATGAAATGCTCTCGTTGTAAGGTGATTTGCTCTAAGGTATTTAACGCCACTTCAGCGGAAACCTTAGCTTGTCCGGTAACTTCAATCGCGGTTTTTTGTAATTCATCTGCAATGCTGCGTTGATTTGCTGAAGCGCTTTCTATATCAATAATCGTTGCTTGAATTGAGTTAGTTGCACTTTGTAGTTGTTCTAATTTTGCAGATATTTGCTGTAACGATTCTTGAGTTTTCCCTGCAAGCTGCCTTACTTCGTCAGCCACCACAGAAAAGCCTCGGCCATGTTCACCAGCCCTTGCTGCTTCAATAGCGGCATTTAAGGCAAGTAAGTTAGTTTGATCAGCAATAGCAGCAATAACGTCAACAATTGAAGTCACGCTATTAACTGACTGTGAAAGCGAGGTGATTGCTGTTTTACTTTGCTGTGCTGCGACATTGGTTGACTCACTTGCCTCAAGTACCTGCACAACGCGGCTTTGGCTAGCTTCCATCGCCTGTTGAGTTGCTTGCGCATTGCCGACCACTTGGCTTGATAAGTCATTCACCGTTTCCGTTGCTTGCCCAAGCGCTAACATGATGGCTCGTGCGCCTTGTACATGCTCACTGGTGCTAGACGACGACTGATAAATGTTTTTTACTTGGCTGTCCATTGCTTGCAGCGCCTTGGCAACTAAATCTAATTGATGAGATTTTTGGCGATCATCATTGGCCAACTTATTAACCATTTGATTAAAGCTTGAAGATATTTCACCTAGTTCAGTTTTTATCGAAATTCCTTCGATATTATCTACTTTTCCTTGTTCAACTAAGTCGACAAAACTGTCGCGTAACTTACGTAACGGATTTAAAATTACCGAGCGCTGTAACCAATAGTTGGCAATTAAAAATACAATTAAAAAAGTCGTTAATGAAATTACAATTACCGTTAATTGCTGATTTAATGCTTTTTGCTGCTCAATAACACGGGTTTCACCAGTGAGAATTATTTGTTCGAGCTCAGCAACATCATTAACTAACTGTTTGATACCAGCTTTGTTGCTACTCGCTAACGCTAAGGTGTTTTCCAATTCACCAATATAGCGATTCGCTAGAGAATTTATTTCATTAATCGCTTCTTCTGCGAGGTCGTCATTATCTGCTTCGTCAGCAAAAAAGTCGTCTTCATCTACGGCGGCATAAATGGCTAAATTTGGCAGTTGGCTTAGCTGCCTAGTGAGTGAATTTAACTCTATTGATATGGTATTCATCCGACTTTTATTAACGCTGTTGCCTAAGAAGTAATTTTCACGTGCATTCATTAATTCATTTAAACTCGCTGAAATTTTATGAGACAGAGCGAGATAGGAAATTTTTTCTTCTGTGCTGACTTTCTGACTTTGCTGGGCATATTGTGCAATTGCATGATTGACTGACAACATGCTTTGTTCGGCATTGCGAACAAGTGCTAACGGGTCGCCACTGAGCTTTCCTAAAGCACGATATTTTGTGTTGATATCATTTCTTAAACTTGCGGTTTTTTGCTCAATACTTTGACTGAGTGTTGGCAGGTTTAGCTGTTTGGCAAGTTCATCAATATTGCTTAATTGTTGCTGAGCAGGGGTTAATAAACCGGCATCACCCGACTGTAAATACTGCGCGATAGTACGGTAGAACTTCACCGTGGTAGCGGACTTGAGTGCTTGATAGTTAGCTAAAAGAGTTCGGCTTGCGGTTAACGAGTTACCGACCTGATACATGGTAGTTAAAAAGACCACTGCAAATAGGCTAATGGCGATCACAGAAATTCTTGAAAAACTTGAAACTCGCACTGGCATCCAACCCTGTCACTAACGCATTCAAAAGATGCTGAATTTTCACGTTTTTATGTGACAGTTAAGTTACGGTTGCATGACACTAATATGACAACTTTATTGCCAGTGCTAATAAATTAATACAGGTAAGTGATTAACTTTTCTTTGGGATCGCTTGATTAACATAAACATCAAAACGGTTCTTTTTCATGTTAATACTGGTTGATGGTTTCTTGCCGTCTAATGGTGGGGCGTAACTTGGGCGTTTTACTACTACGCGATATTTAGCTAATGCTATAGCTGGCGCAAGTAAGTTATCGGCATCAAGATCTTCACCGACAAGCGATTGAAATACGCGCATTTCTTTTTTAACTGCGGCAGATTTTTCTCGGTGTGGATACATAGGGTCGAGGTAAATAACGTCAGGCGCTGTTGCTAAATTCATATTCTCGATAGAAGAAGAATTAATTAAACTCATTCTGTCGGTAATATCATTAATTTCTGTGCTTAGCTTTGCTCTTGCTAAGCCATCTTCAAGCAATGCTGCGACAATGGGCATACGTTCCATCATGGTGACATTACAGCCTAAAGTGGCCAATACAAACGCATCTCGCCCTAAGCCTGCTGTGGCATCGAGCACGTTAGGGGTGAAACCATGTTTTAAGCCGACAGCTTTGGCAATGTCTTGACCACGGCCACCACCAAATTTGCGACGATGGGCGGTTGCTCCATCAACAAAATCTACACAAATTGCGCCTAATTTTGGCTCGTCTAGTTTACTTAGTTCTAAGCGTTGCATATTCACCTGCAAAGCAAATAACAGCTCGGGATGATTTTTGATTGCTGCAATATCGCCGATATAGTTTAGTTGCCATTGTTTGGCTATTTTTTTAGCTTTTTCCGTATCAACGGAATCAACATAGGCAACGGCAATATTATTTATCATCAGCAACTTCTTCTACATGAACATAGTTATCACCAGTAGCATAGGCAATAAGGCGGCTTAATTGTCCGAGTGATAAGTCACATTGCTGTTGCCAGGTATTAAAGCTGTTTTGAATAGCTGATAAGCTAGATTTAGTTTGAATACCACCACTGATAATATCATGGGCACGAAAGTAGGCTTCAACATCGCGGCTTAAAATAAAGGTGTCTTTACCCAAAGTTCTTAAGGCATAAGGTCCAGTATTACCGCCAAGGCGTTGTCCGTGCTTTTTCAAGTGCGCCCATAAACCAATAATGTTATCGCTTGGCCATTGGGCAATAAATTCAGCAAAGCTATGACCATTCTGGCTTTCCTCAAATATCATTTGGCCGTTAGCTTTAATGGTTTTTACTTTATTAAAGTTACGAATTATTGCCGGATCGCTAGCTTTACGTTCCATCATTTCTTCTGGCATCATCAATATTTTTTCAATATTGAAATTGAAAAAGCTGTCTTCAAAGTTAGGCCATTTATTTTCTACCACGCGCCAAACAAAACCAGACTGGAATATTTTTTTAGTGAATTCCGCTAATATTCTATCGTCGCCAAGTTCAGGCAACAAATGATCTTGCTTGCCTTCACCCAGTAACAAGTTGAGTTTCGCTACGCCACCTTTACGAGCAGCAGCGCGTTGATAAATGTCATCAACCTTTTCTAAAGCCATCAATATTATCCTGTGATACCGCTGTGACGTAATAATGCATCAATTTCTGGTTCGCGGCCTCTAAAGGCTTTGAAAAGTTCGCTAGGCTCTTTTGAACCACCCATTTCTAACACGTTGGTTAAAAAGTCGTTGCCAACTTGTTGATTGAATATACCTTCGTCTTCAAAGCGAGAAAAAGCATCACTTGATAATACTTCAGCCCATTTGTAGCTGTAGTAACCTGCTGAATAACCACCACCAAATATATGGCCAAAGCTATGCTGAAAACGGTTAAATTCAGGCGCTTTTACTACTGAATAATCATCGCGTACTTGGTTGAGTACTTGTTGAATTTCGTCGCCTTTTTCTGGTGAATATTGTGCATGCATTTTGAAATCAAATAAGCTGAACTCAAGTTGACGGATCATTTGCATGGCAGATTGGAAATTTTTCGCCGCTAACATTTTGTCTAGCATGGCTTGAGGTAATGCTTCACCTGTTTGGTAATGACCAGAAATAAAAGCCAGTGCTTCTGGCTGCCAGCACCAGTTTTCTAAAAACTGGCTTGGTAATTCAACCGCGTCCCATGGCACGCCGTTAATACCCGAAACACCCGCAGCATTTATCTGCGTTAGCATGTGGTGAATACCATGACCAAACTCATGAAATAGGGTAACGACTTCATCGTGAGTGAATAATGCCGGTTTATCGCCAACAGGGCCGTTAAAGTTACAGGTTAAGTAGGCAACAGGATATTGAATGTCGCCATTGCTTAGCTCGCGTCGGCCAACACAATCGTCCATCCATGCACCGCCACGTTTCTTTGAACGAGCGTATAAATCTAGGTAAAAGCTACCGCGCAATTGCTGGTTTTTATCAAAAACATCAAAGAATTTTACATCTTTATGCCAGGTGTCTATGTCTTGCCGTTCGGTAATATTTAAGCCGAATAAGCGATGTACAACTTCAAATAAGCCCGCCACAACTTTGCTTTCTGGAAAGTAAGGGCGTAGTTCTTCATCAGAAATAGCGTAGCGTTCTTGCTTTAATTTTTCGCTGAAATAAGGTAAATCCCAAGCTTGTAAATCACTTTGCTGAAACTTTTCTGCAGCAAAAGCTCGTACTTCAGCTAAATCTTGCTGGCCTTGTGATTTAGACTTTACGGCAAGGTTTTCTAAAAAGCCGATAACCTCACTAGTATTGTTGGCCATTTTTGTTGCTAATGACTTTTGTGCAAAGTTATCAAAACCTAGCAGTTGAGCAAGCTCGTGACGTAGTGATAATAGTTCAGCCATAATAGGGCTATTGTCGTATTCACCACCATTTGGGCCAATATCTGAAGCACGTGAAACAAAGGCGCGATACATTTTTTCACGTAATTCGCTATTGTCGCTATAAGTCATTACCGGTAAGTAGCTTGGAATATCCAAGGTAAATAACCAGCCTGATTTCTCTTGTGATTGTGCCAGTGCTTTTGCTGCTTCTTTAGCGCTTTCTGGCAAGCCAGATAATTCAGCTTCATCTGTTACATTGACGCTAAAAGCTTCAGTGGCATCAAGTAAGTTATTACCAAATGTAGAGCTTAAATCGGATAAGCGTGTGGCAATTTCACCGTAACGTTTTTGGTCTTGTTCGTTAAGTGCAATACCTGATAATTTGAAATCTCTTAAGGCGTTGGTGATAACTTTTTGTTGAGCAGTCGTTAATTCTTTAAATTCATTACTTTCACTCAATTGTTGGTAGGCAGCAAATAACCCAGAATGCTGACCAACAAAAGTGCCGTATTCAGATAAAAGTGGTAAACATGATTCATAAGCTTCACGAAGTTCATCACTATTGACCACTGAATTCATATGTGAAACCGGAGACCAAAGTTTACCTAATACGTCATCAACTTCATCAATAGGTGCAACTAAGTTTTCCCAAGTAAACTGAGTGTTGCTAGCAAGTACATCAGCAATAGCTGTTTTACAATTTGCTATAGCTTCTTCAACCGCAGGCTTGATATGTTCTGGTTTGATTTTAGAAAATTGCGGAAGTTGGGTGTTTTGTAGTAATGGGTTTGTCATTGCATGCACAACTTATCAATAAATATTGTTAATAAAGGTAGGGACAAATTTACTAAATTCAAGTGCAGTTTCTGATACTAAGTGCATCATACGATTGAATAGTTTACTAAGCACTCAAAAAAAGGAGAGATAGATGTCACTTTTTCAATATTGTTACACTATTTTAACATTTAAAGTGCCATACTCAGTTTTGACGTATTTTGTTACATATAGATTAACTCAGCGGTATAAGGTCGATATTTGATAGCTAGTAAATGTAGTTTTCTGTACTTTTCAGTTTTATTATTAATGGCTTGCTCTTTTTTAACAGAAGCAAAGCCTAATAACACCGTTCTGGAAAGGATTACAGTTGAAGATGGTTTGTCACAAGCAAGTGTTTTAGCTATTGCACAAGATAAACAAGGTTACCTGTGGTTTGGCACCGAAAATGGGATTGATATTTATGATGGCTATACAATATCTCCAGTTGCTGGTCCTGACGGCGATTTTAATAAGTTCACAGCAAATAGCATTTATACCGACAGCCATGGTTTGGTTTGGATCGCATTATTTGGTAAAGGGTTATATACCTACGATCCGGCAAGAAATACTTATCAAAAAATAATTAAAAATGACCCTGAAAATCAAGAGCTTAATGTTTGGCAGGTTGTTGAAGATAAATCACGCAACTTATACTGGTTTATTACTGAAAAATCAGCTCTTAGTTATGATTTATCGTCGAAGAAAATCCAAAGACGTATAGATTTCTCTAAATATTTCAATAGTATAGATGTGTTGTATAATGTTAAAATACTCCATGGAAGGCTAGTATTTCTAACACGTGTGGGTACGTTTATTTATGATGCTAACCTTAAGCAATTAACGCAACTCCCTAGGCTGAAAGAATCTGATATTCCTGAATATAAATTTAACGCGGCAGAAAGCGCTAAGACGTATGATATTGTGCTTGTGGGCGATGATTACTTCCTTGGTACCAATGATGGCGTATTCAATTTCACTGAGCAAAACTTAGCTAAATTCCTGCAAAATCAATCGACGGATATTTCATACAATATCGCGATCGAAAACATTTCTATTTGGCAGTTAAAGGTGTTAGAAAATATCGTCTATGCTGCAAGTACTCATGGGCTTTATCGATATAATAAGATAACGAACACTAGTGAGTATTTGTTTAAATTTGGGGAGTATTTTAATACGGTTGCTGATGCTAACATTATTAGTATTTTGTCAGATAACAATGGCCAACTATGGCTAGGTTCACAAAGTTCAGGGGTATACCGTTGGGATCCAAAGACAGAAATAGTTAAAACATTTACTTATGACAGTTTCGATAAAAATAGCCTGTCAAACGGGAACATTAGTTCGATTGTTTCAGGTAAAGATAATCAGTTTTGGGTTGGAACAGGTCAAGGACTTAATTTAGTTGATATTAAAACTAATTCTATTAAGCGTTTTTTAGAAGATAAAAAGCAAAAAACTACTTTTACAACAAGCAATATTTATGAAATAGCAAAAGATTATCTCGGACGTTTATGGCTATCAACAGCAAAAGGCATTCATTTATTTGATACTGAAACGAAAAAACTTATTGTCACAGATTTTCCTGAGCCAACTAAAAAGCTATTAAATGTTGAAAATAGCTGGGCGACAATTGAGAGTATTAATGAGTATATTTGGCTCGTATCTGAGTCTGGTATACATACTATTCATGCGGCTACTGGCGAGCTGAATTCTTTGGCAAACTTGCCTAATAATTTTGATACGCAATATATTTGGCATGTGATGGCGTCTTTTACAGATGATAAAGATGAAGTGCTTTTTTCAAGTACGGATACATTATGGCTCTATAATCAAAGAACTAAAAATCTTACACAGATATATCACCAAAAAGGATTGCCTAAAGAAGGTTACAGTTATGTTGATAATTGGGCGCGAGATGAGCAAGGACTAATTTGGCTCTCATACCCACAAGTAGGGCTAATCGCTATCAGCCCAAATGACTACCAAGTGCAGTATTTTTTCAATGAGCACAATAGTATTTTGGATGTAAATATTTATGGTGTTCAGGTTGATAGCGAAAACAATATTTGGGTTTCTAGTCATTCGGGATTATTTAGACTAAGAGCATCTGATAAACATATGAGGCGCTTTAACAAACTGGATGGTTTAGCTAGTTCTGAATTTAATGATGGCGCATATTATCATTTGTCTGATGGTCGTTTTGCTTATGGTGGTATTTCAGGTATTAGTTTGTTTGATCCTATCATTCTAGGGAACAAAAACAGTGCTAGTAGTAATACTGTAAGCATAGTAAATGTAAATACATTGTCTCGATCACTAAATTCACCGCATATATTACCGAATAACTATCAAATTGAACTTGAACATGACGATTTTGGCATTCGTATAGATTTTAGTAGCTTTTCATACGACGATAATGAAAGTCCGATGTTTAAATATGGCTTTGTTGATGGTGTTAGCTTTCCTGAAGCACGACAAAATTTTGTTACTTTTCCGCGTTTAGATTCTGGTAATTATACTTTTCAAGTGCAGGTAAAATCAGAAGAGACGGGGCTTTATTCTGAGCCTGCATTTGTGAAAATTAAAGTTAAATATGCGCCGTGGAAGTCTCCGTTAGCTTTTGGCATTTATGGTTTTATTATCATCCTTGGAATTTTTATTTGGTTTCGTAGTCGGCAACAACGACAAAAAGAATTGTTAGCTGCCCATGAAAAAGTAAAAAATAGGGAGAATAGATTACAGCTAGCTCTTTCCGCCAGTAATAGTGAAGTTTGGGACTGGCAAGCGAGTAATAGCCTCATTTTTGCTAAACGTTTAGGGCATGATTTAGGTTATGACGAACAAGAGTTGGCAGTACCATTCTCTCGCCATGTTGAACTTATTCACCCAGAAGATCAGAACAATTTCTCTTTAAAGTGGCGCAGTTTTATTCGTAATGCTGACCCTGATGCCAATTTTGAATGTAGCTATAGATTGAAGTGTGCCAATAAAAATTGGTTATGGTATAGAGATGTAGGCAAGATAGTTGCCTTTGATGATTCAGGAGCCCCGTCCAGAATTACAGGGTCTTACACTAATATTACAGAGTCAAAAGCAGTACAAGAACGTGCTCAATATTATGGTGCAGCATTTGAACAAACCCGTGATTGGGTGTTGATTTTTGATGAAGCTTTTGAAGTGGGTCGAGCAAATAAGTCTATGACGGATGTTTTTGGCTGGTCGACAGAAGAACTTAAATTGTCTGATGGTTTACGAGGAGTAGGGCAAGATAGAATTAATTATTATCGTAAACTTCTTCCTATCATTCTAGCCAAAGGATATTGGCGTGGTGAAGAGCTTATTGAAACACCTGATGGCAAAGAATATCACGTGATTACCAATATCAGTGTTAGCGTCAATATTGAGCATCAGCAAAGGCATTTTATATGTGTTTATACTGATATTAGTGCACAAAAGTCAGCAGAAAACGAGCTGCGGATTATGGCTAATTACGATCATTTGACGGGATTGCCGAATCGTACATTATTGCTTGATCGCATTGAACATGCGATTGCAGCATCACATCGTAGAAAAGATTCTATTGCATTGTTTTTCATTGATCTTGACCGTTTCAAACAAGTTAATGATTCTTTAGGGCATGAATGTGGAGATATTCTTTTAAAAGAGGTTTCTAAGCGCTTAGCAAAGTCGTTGCGTGAGGATGATACCTTAGCGAGAATTGGCGGTGATGAATTTGTTGTTTTACTTGAACGTTTTCGTAGCAATAATGAACTGTCGGGTATTGCCCAAAAGTTTATCGATATAGTACAACAACCATTCACCTTGAACAGTCATGTAGTTAGCATTGGTGCCAGTATTGGCATATCCCTTTATCCAAATGATGCCGAAGACTCTGAAGAATTGTTTAGGAATGCAGATGTCGCTATGTATCATGCCAAACAGTTGGGACGTAATAATTACCAGTTTTTTACTGATCATATGAATAAAGAAGCAAAGCAACGCTTAACAAAAGAAACTAACTTGAAACTTGGTGTGGTAAACAATGAATTTTTTAACGTTTACCAACCTATTATTGATGCGCATTCTGGGAAATCTGTTGGTGCGGAACTGTTAATGCGTTGGTTACATCATGATGTAGTTGTTCCCCCTGTTGAATTTATAACACTTGCTGAAGAGCTGGGGTTAATTGTGGTGATGACAGAACAAGCAATTGCACGCGGTTTTGAGGAGCTTAAGCGCTGGCGCAAATTACGGCCAGATTTTTATCTATCGGTGAACTTTTCAGCTAAACACTTCAGCGATAGTCAGTTGATTAATTCAATAAAGAGCCTTTTAGCACAATTTGATTTACCCGCTAAAGCATTGAAAATAGAAATAACTGAAAATGCATTTATTTATGAGCCAGAAAAAGCAATCGAAACAATGCACAAATTAAGTGCTATGGGAGTGCTTTTATCTCTTGATGATTTTGGTACGGGCTTTTCTTCATTGACATATTTAAAGCAATTACCGTTGGATATTATTAAAATTGATCGAAGTTTTGTTGATGGTATTGGCGAAGAAAATACTGATGAAGCTATCGTTGATGCGACATTGGTACTCGCTAAAAGCCTTAATATGTATTGCATCGCAGAAGGTGTCGAAACTGAAGAGCAACTTAATTATTTAGTTGAAAGAAATTGTCACTACATTCAAGGTTACTTGTATTATAAGCCTTTATCTGCTGACGACTTTATAGAAAAATTAGAAGAAAATAGCGTTGAAATTAAAGCGATGGTTATAGGGTCTGATGCTGCACATAGTTAAAACTAGGCTACTTTATAATTTCATTTTTTTTATTAAATGAAAATCAACAGTCGCTATTGTTTTTTTTAATTTTGTGCTTATTTATAATAAATAATCAGATGTTTATATTCTGAAAACTCTAGATATTAAGGTAATACCAATGACACAACATTTTGACTACATCTCTATTGGAGCAGGCAGTGGCGGTATTGCTTCAGCAAATCGGGCAGCACGTTTAGGTAAAAAAGCGGCTGTTATTGAAGCGAAACATATCGGTGGTACCTGTGTAAATGTTGGTTGTGTGCCGAAAAAAGCTATGTGGTATGCCGGACAAATTGCTGATGCTTTGCATTACGCTAATGACTATGGTTTTAAAGCGCCATTACAAGGTTTTGATTGGGGGACACTAGTCAAAAATCGTGAAGCCTATATTGAGCGTATTCATGCTGCTTATGCGCGTGGCTTTGCCAGTAATGACGTTACTGTTATCAATGGTTTTGCAAAATTTGTTAACAAAAATACCCTTGAAGTTAATGGTGAACTTTACACTGCTGATCACATTACGATTGCAACCGGTGGTCGTCCAAGTCGTCCAAGTATTGAAGGGGCAGAACACGGTATTGATTCGGATGGTTTTTTTGCCTTAACAGAACAACCTGAAAAAGTCGCAGTTGTTGGCGCTGGTTATATCGCTGTGGAGCTTGCTGGCGTTATGCATGCATTAGGTAGTGAGTCACACTTACTTGTGCGTAAAGAGAAACCATTACGTGGTTTTGACGATATTCTTAGTGATACTTTGGTAGAGCAAATGGCCAAGCATGGCCCAACATTACATACTATGAGTGTGCCAACACGTGTTGAAAAGCATGCTGACGGCAAACTAACGATTCATTTAGAAAACGGTAAATCGATTGGGCCTGTTGATACTTTAATTTGGGCAATTGGCCGTGAACCAGCAACTGATAACATTAATATCGAGGCTACTGGCATTGAACTTAATGAACGTGGCTTTATTCCAACTGATAAGTATCAAAATACCAATGTAGATGGCATTTATGCGGTAGGTGATAACACCGGGCGTGCACAACTAACACCTGTTGCTGTAGCGGCGGGTCGTCGTTTGTGTGAACGTTTATTTAACAATAAACCTTACGAACATTTAGATTATTCGAACATCGCAACCGTTGTATTTAGTCATCCAGTAATTGGTACAGTCGGTTTATCAGAGAAAGAAGCGATTGCCGAATATGGTGAAGAGCAAGTGACTGTCTATAAATCTCAATTTACTGCTTTATACCAGGCAATCACAGAAGATTACCGTGATCCAACTCGTATGAAGTTGGTATGTGTTGGTAAAGAAGAGAAAATTGTTGGTATACATAGTATTGGTTTTGGTAGTGATGAATTATTACAAGGTTTTGCTGTAGCAATGAAAATGGGCGCTACTAAGGCTGATTTTGATAATACCGTTGCCATTCACCCAACGTCTGCAGAAGAGTTTGTTACTATGTAGTACTTAGGTATTTCCCTCTAACCATTTTATTTAATTAGAGGGAAATATTGGTAATTACTCGATAAAAGCGGGTATAACCCGCTCTGAAATTTGAGTAAATATTTTATCTTCTCGGTCATGGCCTGTGATCACAATAATCAAATCAAGCGCTGCGACAACAATGATACGTTGTCCACCTCCGCCCCAGGCAAATGTGGCATCATAGCTTTTATCGCCAACCGTAATGTCAGTTTGATACCAAAAATAGCCATAGCGAAAATTATCAGGCATCCAATCTTCGGTAGGTTTAACAAGACTACTAGTGGCTTTTACTAGGTAGTTTGCTGAAATAAGCTGTTCGCCTTGCCACTTACCTTTGTTGAGAACAACAGTGCCTAACTTGACCATATCACGAGAGGTCATATTCACACCCCAGCCAGCTTCTGGAATACCGCTAACGTGAGTTTTCCAGGTGTAGTTTGTAATGCCTAATTTATCGAGAATCTCTTTTTCAAGGAAGTTCTCAGCGCTGCCTGGCACGACAGCATCGATGACCGCCATCACTAGTATTGGATTGTAGTTACCATATAAGTATTGTTGAGACTCAGAGGTAATAGGCGCACTATGTTCAAGTAGGACTTGAACTAGTAGCTGCCCCTTGATCGCGGCAGGATTTTTCTTAAGCTCTTGCCATTTATCACGGTCGATACTAAGTCCACCGTGCATGGTCAATGCTTTATGCAGTGTGATTTTTTCTGAGCCCTCAGCAAGTTTTGACGTATCTAGGTCTTTTAGAAAACTAATCAATGGTTTTTGCAAATCGGCCATCGTCAAATAGCCCAACTGGATAGCTCGACCTAGTGCCATGCTGGTGTAAGCTTTAGTCGCCGAAGCTTGCCCATGATGTAAGTTGACTCGGCCTCGTTTGTAATAAGATTCAAATAACAATTTCCCTTGGTGAGAAATAAGCATGCTATCGTAGAGGCCATGTTTGTCATTGGCGATTTCTTTGGCTAATTTGATAATCTCATCTTTAGTTCCACCATCAATGCCTAATTCTCCAACCACTAGTGCGTCTTTCTTGATTGCTGGCGTTATATCAATAAAGCTTTCTTGTAGATAAGGTAAGTCCCCAAAAGACATTCTTGCATCCTCGACAGATGCCATGGGTGCAAGCATGGTGCTGTCTACCGTATTCGCTGCAACTACATTGCTAACAGTGCTAAATAGCGCAGCAGCAATGAAACTTTTAAATTTTGTTTTAATATTCATAAATAACTGTAGTTCCGTTTGGTTAGGCTTATGATTTTGCTCTAAGCGTTTCGATAATTTGTGCATCTACCCAGTACATACCGGCATTTTCATCATTAACAAATCGGTTAAATAAAAGGTACTTTCCGTCTGGTGTCACGATTGCTCCACTTTCAGAGACCGCGCTATTTATTGTCTCTCCAAAATTAATGGCCGATCCCCAGCTGCCATCTTTCTGTCGAAAACTAATAAAAAGATCAGCCTTTCCATATCCATTCTCTCCTTGTTCATCCCAAATTAAATAGGATTCATCTGGTGCAATAAAGGGATGTGCACTCCAGTCACCAAAATCAATATCTACCGCTTTTGGTTTTGTATATTTGCCATTTATTAAGCTTGAGTAATGAATGGGAGTTGATTCATTTGCGTCATCGAAATAGTAAGTTCCTGCCGCAGAAGACATTAAGCGCATAATACGAAAATCTTTAAAATAAGCGCCTAGGCTTTTGATTTCTGACCAGCCAGTTTTGGTGCGCTCCATATAGTGTTTACCCAAATGCATTGTATTACCATCAGGCGTGGTAATAGGGCGGCCTACTCTAGGTCCCACCAAAGACTCGTGCCATTGATTATCTTTCAATTTGAAAACGCGTAACGACCATTTGCCATCTCTGTTGTTTCTTCGCGTAAAATAAAAACTTTTCATATCAGGCGTGAAGAAGCCACTATGATCACGATGTGCTGGTGAGCGTTTACTGGGCGCAAAAGCCATAGGAGTATCACCGGGTGGCGTTTGTCCAACATAAGGCCCTTGAAGAATTGGGGCGTTATCATTTCCGTAGCTATTAGTACTTAGTGTTGCCATGAAAATATAAAGTGCAACTAGCAGCATACTTAGTTTCATTCTTTCACTCCTTTTTCTAGTAAGTTTGATAACCATTTTATGCCTTTAACACCTAACATCGGGAAGGAGTCGCTATGGCCAGAGGAGTCGATAACGATGTGTTTGAGCGAAGAGACTGCTTGATAGTTTTTATCTTTTAGTTGGCTAACAAAGTCTTCAACATGTGGCCGCAATTCTTTTTCAAGTTCGCCATAGGAAATAAAGATGTTAATTTCTGGCTGAGCACTATTTAAACTTGCATTTGCTTGGGCAAAAAGCTCAGTGCCGCTACTCCATATACTTGGGCTACCAAGAATATAATTTTTAAACATATCGGGTTGTGTCAGTAATGCATAGGTGCCGAAAAGGCCACCAGCTGAAAAGCCTAAATAGCTGCGATTGCTTGGATCAGTTCGGTAATTTTTTTCGATCATCTTGAAAACATCGTTGCGAATAAAAGAAAGGTGATTATCGGCTTGTCCAAATTTTATTTTTGGATGTTTAGGGTTAGTTTTTTTCTTGAATGAGTAGTCGCCAAAACGGCTGAAATGCGCACCATATTTTTGCTTGAGGTCTTCTGGAATATCTTTTCGCCATGAGATCCCGACTAAAATAACGTCTTCCATTATATAAGCGGTGGCAGCAGATAATAGTTCGATATGCCAAACTGCGTCGGTAAAATAGATGACAGGATACTTTTTGCTTTTATCTTCGTCATATTTTTCAGGCAGTTTAACGAGCAGTTCGTACTGCTTATTAGATTGCTTATCCGTGATCGGAAGAACATGTATGCCTGGCATTTCGTAAGGTGATTGATCAGTTTCAGCAAGTGCCAAAAAAGGGATTAGCACTACAATAAGTAAGATTATATTCTTTATCATGATTACCTCGGTGATTTACTCTGAGCATTTAAGGTTGAATAAAATGTGAGTATTCACCTTAACTAATAGCGAGCAATTTACTTGAGGTTGCACTGATTTTTAGCTGATTTTTATCTGATTAATAAAAAACCAATAATTATCAAATGTTTACAATGTTGAGTTTGGTCGTTCAGGCGTTTATGCTATACCATTCATCTTGTGTTGATTTAATTTTTAATCGCAAACTTTAGTAGTACCAGAGGATTTATGGCAGAACAGTATTGGATTGGCGGATTTTTTATCGATTTATCCCGAAATCAAATTACCCAAAATGACCAATCAAAAACACTCGCTCCAAAAGCACTGGCTGTTCTTACTCATTTGGCTGAGCATCAAGGACAAGTGGTTAGTCATGAAGCGTTGTTAGCTAAAGTTTGGCAAGGAACTGTTGTATCCCCCAATTCACTGCAACGCAGTATTGCGCAATTAAGAAAAGCACTGGGTGACGATGGGAAAGTTCAAGTTTATATCAAGACGCATGCTAAACAAGGATACAGCTTAGAGTGTGATGTTAGGTGGCATGACGGTGTCGGCAAAAAAGTATTTGAAGTTATTACTAAAGACAACGCCACAAATGAACCTTCTGATAGCGAGGTTGCGACTAACGGTGCTAATGATAGTGCTGTCGGTGAAGAGACCAATCGCAGCGAATTACCCGCAGACGCTGTTGCAAAATCGAAAAGGTTGAAATCTAACTTACTGCCGATTGCGCTTATTTTTGGCATCATGATGCTTGCCGCAATTAGCTATCAATTTACGGCACCTAAGCAACCGGAAACATTATCTATTGGTGCACTGCGCTCATTAACAACGACAGATAATAAAGAACATTCAGGTATTTATTCACCTAATGGCAAATACATTGTTTTCAATCGTTACTCAGACGAGTATTGCGCTAGCAGTAACATTTGGGCAAAAAATATTAAAACGCAAAAAGAAACCCAATTGACGAACAATATGGGGAGATACGGTAGTCACAGTTTCTCAAAAGATGGTAAAAAATTGGCATTTGTTAAAATTGAAAACTGCGATAAACCGATTAATCAAAAAGACTGCTATAAATTAATGACCTTGGATTTTGATAAAGCATTAAAATCACCGCAAGCGCCAAGTTTATTAATGGAATGCAAAAACTCTATAATTACTAAATCTAAATGGTTAAAGAATAATAATATTGCTTTATTGCAAGAGCTTGCTAATCATTGGAAATTAATTAGTTATTCGATAGAAGACAATGAAAGCACCGATATTTACTCGCTAGCAGGCGGTCAGGTCATTGATTATGACTATTCTGTTAAAGATGACATTATTGCTTTAATTAGCGTGCATAATGATGGTCAGAACTATATTGAAATTATCAAATCTACGGGTCAATTACTGTCTAGTTATCCAATTGAGTATCCGCCAGAGATAACGAATTTAAGTTATATTTATCCAAACTTTTCGCCATTAGACAACCAACTTATTTTTAGCACGGGCCGACAACTCTTCACACTGTCTTATCAAGGTAAAATAGCTAAAGTTAGCCTTCCTCTTGACGAGCCTGCAGGCTCACCGATATTTCACCCAGATGGTAAACGAGCGCTGATGATAAAAGGGCACTGGGATAGTGATATTGCGACATTTTCCATTTCGAAAGTTGCCAACTCAAACTCAACAGAAATAGCAGCTGTTCATTCGTTAACTGAGAAAAATGGTGATGTATTGCCTATTTCTAAGATAATTTCACGTTCAACACGTGAGGAAGATAGTGCTATTTTCCAACCTGATGGCAAGTTAATCGCTTTCAAATCAGATCGCTCTGGTGAAGATCAAATTTGGCTAAACGATGACAATGAACTACAACAGCTCACTAATTTTCCAATAGACACGCGGATTTCGGGATTGGATTGGGCTGCTGATGGAAAAGGTATTCTAGTAAACGCCAATAACGTACTCGTTCAGGTTAATCTCGATGCAAAGCAAAAGTCCTTTTCGATTGCATTCCCAGTTGCGCAACTGTTCCATTGGGATAGTGACAATAACAGGGCTTTATTATTGATACGAATTAAAGGCATTTTAAAATTTGTTGAGTTCAATATGAATGATTTAAGTTTTAAAATCATCACGGATAAGAAAGTTAATTGGGCGTTGAAAAGTGAAGATGGCCGATTAATTTATACCGATCACATGGATCGATTTTGGCAACCAGGGCCAGCGGAAGACCAAATGATTGAAGTGTTAGAAAATCAAGGTAGTGACAAACGATATATTGCCAAGCATAACGTAATTTATGGCATTAACGAGGACTACCAACTGTGGTCTTATGCGCTTAACGATGGCACATTTAAGATCCTCGGTAATATACCGGATAAAATTGATTTTATTACCGACATTAATCAGAACGAGCTGTTAATGACCACTCGAGTTTCAGCAAAAAAAGAAGTAGCCGAGCTGACATTAAGTGAATAACATCAGCTGATGAATGCATGCTTAATTTATTGAGTGAATAAACAGGGAAAATTACCATGAAAATTTTTGCAAAACTTATGATAACTGTACTGCTAGGCGTATTTATGTCATTGGTTATAGCGGCGGAAGAGCACCGTCATGACCATGGCAATTCAACCGAAAAATTGTCGTTAAATCAAGGTGAAAAATGGCAAATTGATAACAGTTTGCACCTTGGTATGAGCAATATTAATAAAGCCGTGCAGGCTAAACTCAATGATATTCATTACGATAAGTTTTCTAGTGAGCAATACTTACAATTGGCGACTCAGGTTGATCAGCAGATAGCCTACTTATTTGAGCATTGTAAATTACCACCAGAAGCTGATACACAACTACATCTATTGCTTGCCAAAATAATGCGCGGTAGCAGCATGATGAAGGAAAATAAAACCCCAAAGCAGGGTGCTATTTTTGTTATTCAGGCCTTACGTGATTATCCTACTTACTTTAACGATAAGGATTGGCGCGGGCTCGATCATTAGTTGTGTTTTAGTCGTAATCATATTTTCATGAACTTTGTATACTCGATAATATTTTTTGATTAATTTCTTTTGCTCCGTAATGTCTCACTAACGAAATTGACGCAATGCTGCCATTGTAATTTTTCATTTTTGAATAACGATTAAAGCGAGTGTAAAAAATAAATTTTTATGAAAGTTTATTGACTGAAATTGAGCTAGCCCTTGCCAATTCTCGCTTATGTTTTTTTGTTATTTACAGGTGTAATAAAACGGTAAAAATAATTTAATAATTGTCTGGTAATAGGGCTGTTTTCTGTTAATCTCTTAGCTCGCTAAAATTTATTGCTCGTTAATTGAGCAGCAAAGTTTACGCGCGGACATTTATTTATCCACATTATAAAAAAATAATAATAAATATGTGAAAAGGATTTCAGTCTCCCCTTTTTTCAATACTTACAATTAGTTATGCTTAAGTTGCCGTAAAGTTCACCAGATCTTTATGGTCTTTCCTCGTGCTTTTCAACATACTTATCCACAATTATCGTCATTTGATGTGACTAAATATAATGAAGTGCTAGAGAGAATTTGCCGATTATGGCATGCTTAACCAATCTTTCTCCCAGTCAAAAAATTATCATGCCAACTTCTGACCAATCACCGCTTATTTTAGTCGATGGTTCATCCTATTTATTCCGTGCATATCACGTGCCTTACTTACAAGCTTTGTCGACTTCTGACGGTCAACCTACTGGCGCTATAACTGGCGTATTGAACATGCTAAAAAGTCTTAAAAAAGACTATCCGAATGGCAATGTTGTCGTGATTTTTGATGCTAAAGGAAAAACCTTTCGCAATGACATGTACCCAGAGTATAAAGCTAACCGTCCACCAATGCCGGATGATTTGCGCAGCCAAATTGCGCCACTGCATCAAATTATTACCGCAATGGGTTTACCGCTATTAGTAGTTGGCGGAGTAGAGGCTGATGACGTTATTGGTACGTTATCTAATCAAGCGACTACATTAGGTATGGAAACGGTTATTTCAACTGGTGATAAAGATATGGCGCAGTTGGTTAATCAACACGTGCGCTTGATTAATACCATGACTAACGTCGAAATGGATGAAGCGGGCGTTGTAGAAAAATTCGGCGTTCGTCCTGATCAAATTATTGATTACTTAGCCTTAATGGGTGACAAGGTTGATAATATTCCAGGGGTAGAAAAATGTGGTCCTAAAACTGCGGTTAAATGGCTAACAGCCTACCCTACGTTAAATGAAGTGATGGCTAATGCTGATCAAATTAAAGGTAAAGTAGGTGAAAACCTACGTTCAGCTTTAACGCAATTACCGCTGTCGTTTGAATTGGCAACGATTAAGCTTGATGTTGAACTTGAGCAATCGGTAGAAGAAATAAAGCCTGTTGCCGCCGATTTAGAAACCTTGAAAGCATTATATGAAAAATATGAACTAAGACGATTACTCGCTGACTTAAATAATGGCGATAAAGCTGAGAAAATTGATAGCGCTGTAATTGAAGATGGTAGCGATGATGAAGTTGCTGAAAGTAATATTGATGTAGAGTACGACATTGTACTTAACAAAACTGATTTTCAAGGCTGGTTAGATAAGCTGACTAATTCAGAGGTGTTTGCCTTTGATACCGAAACAACCAGTGTAGATTACCAAAAAGCTGAACTGGTAGGTTTATCATTTTCAGTTGAAGTAGGTAAAGCGGCTTATGTACCGGTTGCACATGATTATGAAGACGCACCAGAGCAACTAGATAGAGATTGGGTGTTGGCCCAGCTTAAGCCTTTACTAGAAAGTGAAACACAAAATAAAGTCGGACAAAATTTAAAGTACGACGCTAATGTTTTATCTCATTATGATATTGCGATGAAAGGCATTACTTTTGATACCATGATTGAGTCGTACTGTTTAAACAGTGTTGCTACTCGTCATAATATGGATGCTTTAGCAGACAAGTACCTTGGTTATAAAACTGTGCATTTTGAAGATATTGCCGGTAAAGGCGCGAAACAGCTAACCTTTAATCAAATTGAAATTGAAAAAGCAGGGCATTATGCCGCTGAAGATGCTGATATTACGCTACGTTTACATCAAGCAATAATGCCCAAATTAGCCAAAAGCAGTAGTCAACTTTCAGTATTTAACGAGATAGAAATGCCATTGCTACCTGTTTTGGCTCGCATGGAACAATATGGCGTGTTGATTGACTGCGATATGTTAGACCAACAAAGCCATACTATTGGTACGCGCTTATCTGAACTAGAAATTGAAGCGCATAATATTGCCGGAAAAAGCTTTAACCTTAGCTCTCCTAAACAGCTACAAACTATTTTATTTGAAGAGTTAAAAATTCCTGTATTGAAGAAAACCCCGAAAGGCGCGCCTTCAACAGCAGAAGAAGTGTTGCAAGAGTTAGCACTTGATTACCCGTTACCGAAAGTGATTTTAGAAAATCGAGGCTTAAGTAAATTAAAATCTACTTATACTGATAAACTCCCTTTACTGGTTGACCCTAAAACGAATCGAGTACATACCTCATATCACCAAGCGGTAACAGCGACAGGGCGTTTATCTTCAACCGATCCTAACTTACAAAATATTCCAATCAGAAGCGAAGAAGGGCGTAAAATTCGTCTTGCCTTTATTGCACCAACAGACCATAAAATTGTTGCGATAGATTATTCACAAATTGAACTAAGAATAATGGCACATTTGTCTGATGACCCTGGCTTAGTTAAAGCTTTCTCTGAAGGTAAAGATGTTCATAAGGCAACAGCAGCGGAAATATTTGCTGTGCCATTAGATGAAGTGACTAGCGATCAACGTCGTAGTGCGAAAGCGGTTAATTTTGGCTTGATTTACGGCATGTCAGCATTTGGTTTGGCTAAACAGTTAAATGTTTCGCGTCATACCGCACAAGAGTACATGGACAAGTATTTTGAGCGTTATCCAAATGTTTCGCAATATATGGAAGATACTCGCCAGCAAGCTACCGACACTGGCTATGTTGAAACGTTATTTGGTCGCCGACTTTATTTACCTGACATTAAATCTAAAAATGGTATGCGTAAAAAGGCGGCTGAACGTGCCGCGATTAACGCGCCAATGCAAGGCACAGCTGCTGATATCATTAAAAAAGCAATGTTGTCGGTTGATGCATGGATACTTGAACAAAATGATCCTCGTATCAAAATGACCATGCAAGTGCACGATGAATTAATTTTTGAAATTCATCAAGACATCGTTGAAAGCACGACACAAACCCTAGTTGAAATAATGAATAATGCGGTAGAAATGAGTGTGCCGTTAATTGCAGAAGCCGGTATTGGTGAAAATTGGGAACAAGCGCATTAACGCTTAAGATAACTTTAAGGGATTATTGAACGCCTTTTGAAATTTATTCATTGTTTACGCGTTCTTATAATTAACACCAAATGATCCCTTCAAGGTGTGTTTCTTTATAGGCCTCTACATAGAGGCCTTTTTTTTACCATAAATTTTATTACCTGACTCACTAATAAAGCTTTATTTACCCGTCATTTAACAGTGCTATATCGAACCCAAATTACCTACAGTTAACCCCACTTTATTAAACGGCTTGGCTTGTTTGTGATAAAAATACGATTTAATGTAAAAAAATTACAGAATACACTTTACAAACTTAGAGTTCTTACTCTATAATTGTTTTGTTCCTAACACGAACGCTTGTTGTAATAATTTGTATATTTTAGCTTTCCTCATAGCTTATAGACCGATAACTTTAGTTGTCGGTTTTTTTTTGCCTTTAAAAAAGCCGACGAATGATTTGAGTTGATAGTTAGCAGCAAAAAGAAAAGTATGCATTGATTGGTATTAATGTAATAAAACTACAAGTTATAGCTCATTCGAAACTTAGCGATAGCCTAATGCAGTTAATTTAACACTACTGCTTATTCCGGTTTATCAAGTGGGTCAATAATAGCCTCAATTTGCGGCGGCTTACTTCGACCTGCCTTGCGTAAAGCATCACGTAATACGTATTCTATTTGGGCATTTAGGCTGCGTAGTTCATCGTCAGACCAACGTTGCATAGCGGTCAGTATTTCTTCATTTATACGCAGTGGGTAAGCTTTCTTTGCCACGATTAACCTCTAATTAATGATTTACCAATTGGTAGTTGGGCTCGCGTAAAGCGAGCGCCGTACATTTTAATATAAACTGCCAGCATTAACGATAGGTTGTGCGGCTTCATCAGAACAAAGTACAACAAGTAAGTTGCTCACCATTGCAGCTTTTCGTTCAGCATCAAGTTCAACAATATTGCGTTCATCTAAGTTGTGCAGTGCCATTTCTACCATGCCTACAGCACCTTCAACAATTTTTGCACGAGCAGCGATAATGGCCATTGCCTGTTGTCTGCGCAGCATAGCATTGGCAATTTCAGGTGCATAAGCTAAGTGACTAATTCTTGCTTCAATAACTTTAACTCCCGCTTTGCCTAAACGGTCTTGCACTTCACCTTTTAGTGCTTCAGAAATTTCAATAGGATTACTGCGTAAAGAAATACCTTCTTCTTCGTGATGATCATAGGCATAGCTTGTGGCTAAATTACGCAAAGCAGATTCACTTTGTATTGAAACATAGTCTTCGTAATCGTCTACTTGAAAGACAGCTTCTGCGGTATCTACTACTTCCCAAACAATAACCGCGGCAATTTCAATTGGGTTACCATTTTTGTCATTAACCTTTAATTTACTGCTTTCAAAGTTTCTTACTCGTAGTGAAACTCGCATTTTTGTATAAAATGGATTTGCCCAGCGTAGCCCTGATAAGTGCACGGTACCGGCATATTTACCAAAAAGTTGTAAAACTCGACCCTCTTTTGGATTGACCATAAAGAAGCCAAACCAACCAATAAAGATAATGATATTGGCAATTAACCCAAATATTGTCAGAGCAGGATTATTGGGTAATGAGTAAATTGTTAGGCTTAATGCGCTAAGTTGTACGAAGAATAGAATAAAAATAAATCCAATACCATTTGGTGCTTTTACTTCTTTTTCTGTAAACATATCGTTTTCCATTAATTATTTATCATGTGATATCATTTTGATATCACAATTGGTTTTTTGCAAGTTTATTTTTAGAATATGTCGGTTACCAGAAAATGCATAAAATATAATCGTTTATTAATCAGTGACTAATACGGGTATTATCAATTGTGTGATTTTGATCAATAACGGGATTTTTCCAACTGATATTATCAACACAGATTTAAACAGCGGAGAATTATTATGGGATGTTGTGGTCAATGTGGTGGCGAAGGTCACGAGCCAGTAGCAGAGCAAGAACAAACTGAAGAAACAGTAGAAACGACTGAAGAAGATTAATCTTTCTTAGCGTTACAATAAAAGAAGCAGCAATAGGCTGCTTTTTTATTGCCTGAAATTTAGCCCTTATGAGAGAGCATGGTTAGTGACAAATTTAAATGTTCAATTAAAGCGCTACAATGATCAAAATCGCTTAAAGATACAACTTTATCGGCAATAAAAACTTGCGCAGTAATTACACCTATCGCTTTATGACCAACTTTTACTGGCATAATTAATACCGCACCACTACCAATGTAATCAGCAATTTCCCCAGTAATATATTGATACCATTGTTTGGCTTGCTTATCGTTAATCAGCACTGCTTGGTCTGTGTTCATAACATGACTAAAAATATTCATGCTTTTGATAAGGTTGAACTTTCTATTGTACTCAATTGGTTGGCTGTTGATGTCAAAGCTAAACCTAGCCTTCATCGCTGATTTGTCGTCAACCATCATGAAAAATGTACATTGTTCAAAAGCAAATATTCCGGCAGTAGCTTGTAGGGTTGCTTGAATGTAAGTAGAAAAGTCAGTCGTCGTTCTAAGTAGCTTATTCATTTGCATACAAGCAGTTAAAACTTCACTTTCTTTATTGGGGTTATATTTTAGTACCTTATGAGCGATATCATTAAAGTCTTTAGCTTTTGGTAAAGGTTTTATGTGCTCTATTAACGCCTTGGCGCCGTAGGAGGTTAGCAACTTGCTGGCTTGTTCGCGTATTATTTCAATTTTGGCGGTCAATTGTCGAATATTTAAACCGGTAATCTTGGCAATATCGCTTAATAATTGCTGAAACTCTTCAACACTTCCCGTTGGATTTGCTATGCAATTACTTAATTTGTCAGCAAAGTAAATAATTTGGACTTCTATTGTACGGCTTTGTGGTTGGTCTAATGCTTTGAGAAGTAAATCACTTAAACTCCATGTTTTTGCTAATTCGCCACTGAGCTGTGTAAAGTCACCTCCAAGCTCTTTATGACATTTCTTTTGAAAAATCGCAGGAGTTGTATCAACAAAAGTGGCTAAACTTTTAGCTGAGTCGCCACCGACACCCCAAAATGCAGTTTCGCCAATACGATATAGCATTGCCGCTAGGTAAAGTTCTTCTTGGGTATCTTCGGCATATTGTGGCGCCATCATTTTTGCTAATAAGCCCGCGTGAAATGAGTTAGCCATTGATTGGGTTAATTGCTGATGTACATGAACGTCGAGATCTTTGTTGGCCAGTAAACCTTCCACTAGCCGAGAAGTTAAACAAATATTTTTGACCGCTTGAATGCCTAATACCACTGAAGCTCGCGAGACGGTACTGACTTTATTCACACTTAAATGTTGCACGCTATTGGCAACCTTTAATAAGCAAGAGGCAAGCGCTTGGTCGTGTAATATTGCTTTGCTTAGCTTAGGCAGTGACGATTTATCATCATTATTAAACTTATCGAGCATTTTCGCCGTTGAGGTTATTGCGGGTAATTCACTTTTGGCGATAACATCAACCCAATACTGAATTAGATGCGCTTGTGCATCATGCATACTTGGCTCCGAGAGGACAAATTTTGTGTTATTTTTATACGTTTAAATTAGCGTAACACATTCATGGTCAATTTCCTTGTTCACGCAGGGTATATCGATCGAAGGTACTAAATAATCGTTGCAAGGTCGCGAACTTTTACATAAAAGTTGTAGTCTACAGGTGAATAAAGCCGTTAAGCTATTGTGCTTGTTATCAATGTAGATAATATTATCTACAGCTAAAAATATCGAAATTAAATCGAGGAAAATATTTTGAATAAATGGACGTTACCACTGCTATTAACTTGTTTAGTAGCTTGTGAAAATACTAACACCACAATAATAAAAGCACCTATTGCCGGTATGACTTTTGTTGAAAAAGTAGAGGCAGAAGCAGGAAAAACGGTGATCCCATATCAAAAATATATCTTGGATAATGGTTTAACGTTAATTTTACATCAAGATAACTCTGATCCCTTAACACACGTTGATATGACTTATCATGTTGGCTCTGGCCGTGAAGATATTGGTAAGTCGGGCTTTGCGCACTTTTTTGAGCATATGATGTTTCAAGGCTCTGAACATGTGGGTGATGATCAGCACTTTAAAATGGTCACAGAATCAGGCGGTACCATGAATGGCACCACCAACAGCGACCGTACTAATTACTTTCAAACGGTGCCAGCTAGCCAATTAGAAAAAATGCTTTGGTTAGAAGCCGATCGTATGGGCTTTCTAGTTGATGCTGTCACGCAAGAAAAATTTGAAGTACAGCGTGAAACTGTAAAAAATGAACGTGGTCAAAGTTACGAAAATCGCCCTTATGGTTTATTACGAGAACGTGTAGCGCAGGCAATGTATCCTGTAGGTCACCCATATTCTTGGCAAACAATCGGCTATATTGATGACCTTAACCGCGTGAATGTTAATGACTTGAAGGCGTTTTTCTTACGTTGGTACGGACCTAACAATGCCACATTAACTATCGGTGGCGATATTGATGTTGAAAAAACTTTGGCGATGGTGAATAAATACTTCGGTAGTATTCCTCGTGGCCCAGAAGTTAAAATGCCAGAAAAACCAAGTATCACTATTGATGCTGACCGTTATATTTCACTAGAAGATAATGTTCATTTACCGTTGATTTATATGTCGTATCCGACAGTAAGCGTTCGACATGAAGACGAAGCGCCACTTGATCTACTCTCAAGTATTCTTGGTGGTGGTAAAACCTCACTGCTTTATAAAAACTTAGTCAAAAACCAACTTGCCGTGCAAGCATCGGTAAGCCATCCATGTGCTGAATTGGCTTGTACTTTTAATATGCTAGCGCTACCAAACCCTGCTTCAGGTAAAACTTTAGCAGATATGGAAAAGGTAATTCGTGACACCTTAGTTGAATTTGAAGCCCGTGGTGTAGAAGACGACGATTTACTTAAAGCTAAAGCTGAAATGGAAGCAGGTTTTATTTTTGGTTTACAAAGCGTTGCCGGCAAGGTTAGCCAACTTGCCGCGAATGAAACGTTTAAAGGTAATCCGAATTATATTGAAAAAGACATTGCTCGCTATGCCAATGTTACAAAAGCTGATGTGATGCGTGTATTTCAAAAATACATCAAGAATAAACATGGCGTTATTATGAGTATTGTGCCGAAATGTAAGCCTGAGCTTGTTGCCGCACAAGATAACTTTAGCCCGCAAGAACGTATAATCCCTGAGCAAAAAGTGACATCGGATGCTGATTTGCATATCCGTAAAGCAAAAGACAACTTTGACCGCAACATAGTACCTGCTGCTGGAATTAATAAAGCGGTTGAAGTGCCAACAATGTGGCGAGAAACCTTTGCCAATGGCATGGAAATCCTTGCCACCCAAAGCATCGAAACACCAACGACTTCATTATTAATTAAAATTCCTGCTGGGCATTATTATGAAAGCAAAGAGAAAGCGGGAACTGCGTCTCTGTTAGCTGCAATGTTAAATGAGTCAACCACAAAACGTAGTGCTGAAGACATGAGTAAAGCACTGCAAAAATTAGGTTCTTCAGTCGGTATTTACGCGAGTAATAGTTACTTAACGGTCAATGTAGACACATTAACAAAAAATTTAAACGCAACATTAGCACTGACTTATGAAAAGCTTACCGCACCAGCGTTTTTGGCAAGTGAATTTTCTCGCAATAAAAACAATGCCATTCAAGGCGCAATTAACGGTAAAAAAGATGCTGGTTATTTAGCCTCTAATGCTTATCGTCAATTGCTCCATGCTGACAATATTGCGGCAACATCAAGTCAGGGCTCAGAAGCTTCATTGGCTAACATTGAACTTGCCGATGTTAAGGCGCTTTATCAACAACAAGTTAAGGCAAGTGATAGCGAAATAATATTGGTTTCAGATTTAGATAAAAGCCAAGTACTAAAATCATTGAGCGTTTTTAAACCTTTAGCTGGCGCTGGTAAAAAGCTTGAATTGAATTTACCAGCTTCAAGTGCAAAATTGGGCGTGGTTTACTTAGTTAATAAAGATAATGCTGCACAATCAGCTATTCGTATTGGTAAACGTTCACTTACTCAAGATATTACCGGTGAATATTATCGCGCTTATTTGATGAATTTTCCTTTAGGTGGTGCTTTTAATAGTCGCATTAATTTAAACCTACGAGAAGATAAGGGCTACACCTATGGTGCTAGGTCATACTTCTATGGTGATAAATTCTCAGGTGCGTATACCGCTAGTGCTGAAGTACGTGCTGATGTGACTGATAAATCGATTGTTGAATTTATTAAGGAAATTCAAAACTATGCCGACAATGGCATTAGTGATGAAGAGTTGGTATTTATGCGTAATGCGATTAATCAAAAAGACGCATTAAAGTATGAAACACCAGGTCGTAAGTTAGGCTTCTTAGCTCAAATCTTAGAGCATAATTTAACCGCTGATTTTGTTAAGGAGCGTAGTGAGATTGTCGCAAATATTAGCAAAGAAGAAATAAACGCCTTAGCGAAAAAGCATTTAGACTTAAGCCAAATGTTGATGGTAGTTGTTGGTGACGCTAAAACACTTAGACCACAATTAGAAGCGTTAGGTTATCAGGTAATAAACTACGAGATATAGATAAAGGGAATGATAAAGGCCGCTATTCAAGCGGCCTTTTTTATGTTCAGGATGAACGGTATAACGCGGGTGCATGGATGCACAGGAGCGTATATGTTCAGAATACCTGTATTGCTTAGTGTGCTCTGCGACTAATCAGCTTAACGCTATCTAGGCGAAACGCTTAACCGTATCAATTAGCTCATCGGCGCAAAATGGCTTAGTTAAATATGCACTGGCGCCTAAATCAGCTGCCTGTATTTGATCAGCTTCATCGTGAGAGCCAGAAAGAAAGATAACGGGAATATCGGTGCGAGCGGCGATAGATTTAATACGCTTATAGCATTCAAAACCGTCCATTTCTGGCATTTGAATATCTAAAATTATCAGCGCTGGTTTAAAAGATATTAATAGGTTTAATGCTTGTAAACCTGATTTTGCCGCAAAAATTTTGCAACCCAATGGCTGAATAATATTTGAAACAACACGAATGTTGATAGAGCTATCATCTATGATGAGTATATCGCTGTTTAAGTTATTAACTTCCATGAATTCATTATCTTAATTCCATTGACCTTCATCATATCTACACCATTTGAATTTAACAACTCCGACTTGTTAATAAGTTTTTAGATTAAAAATTAATAACTTTCAGTATGTTAATGACGCTCCTTTAAAATGGGTCTTAATAAGGTTGTCGTGCTGTTCATCATCACGACAACCTAATTAAATTAATACCATTTATGGTTAAGTTATTTTTTACTTGGGTACTTTGCTGGCGTGGTTTTATTCGGTAACGTTGCTTGCATAAATTGACGAATATCTTGGTTAGCCGCTTCTAAATCTTGATAGCGTAAGTACATCATATGGCCACTTCTGTAACCTTTAAACGATAACCTGTCTTGCATCTTTCCGCTTGGGTCAAGTTGCCATAGCGTATATTTAGCATCAAAGTAATTAGTTGCTCCGTCATAATAACCTGACTGGATCATGACATTTAAGTATGGGTTTTGCGCCATTGCTAAACGTAAGTTTTCACCGGTTTTATTTTTGCTTCTATCCCAAGGATGAACATTACCGAACATGTTATATTTAATATCGGTTTTATAGTTAAGTTCTTCACGTAAATAGTAATTAATGGCAGGTGTGAAGCTATGAAGCCATGAGGTTAATTCAGCGTTGTAATCTGGACGGCTACCGGTAACTTTCTCATCAATACCTAAATATCGAGAATCTAATCGACCCACGGTTTGTTCGCGGTTACGCAGTATTTCTTTCCAGAAATAAGATGCTTCAATATCTAAATTGTTACGTAAGACTTCTTGAATAGATAAGCCTGAATATTTTGCAACTTGCTCAGCAATAGCTTGTTTTTCTTCTACAGAAATAAAGCCACCTTTGGCTAAGGCAGGCAAGTATTTTTCAACAGTAAATTGCTCTACTTCTGGTAGTATATCGAGTAAATCACGGTTTTGTAGCTCACTGGACAATGCTTTATGGTACCAAGCTGTTGCCGCGAAATAAGGTAAGCGGTTAGCTGCTTTTACAGGGCCGTCTCGTTTAATACCAATATCTGTTGGTGACACGAGTATTACGCCATTTAAATACATCCATTGACGTGATTGCAGTTCTAAAGCCAAGCCGGAAACACGCGTGGTACCGTAACTTTCACCGATAAGATATTTTGGTGATTGCCAGCGATTGTTGCGCGTGACAAAAGTATTAATCCACTCTGCTAAGTATTTCACATCGGCATTAACGCCAAAAAACATTTTCTTTTGTTCTGCTTTTGTTGGCATTTTTCCGTCTTTTTTCGGCAAAACACGCGAATATCCAGTATTAACAGGATTAACAAAGACAATATCAGCGGTATCTAAAATAGAGAAGTCATTAGCTTTTACGCCATATGGTTGCAATGGAAAGCCTTCGCTGTCTACGTTAAGCACTTTTGGACCCGTATAAGCGACATGCATCCAAACAGATGCTGAGCCAGGACCACCGTTGAATGAAATCAGTAGTGGTCGAGCAGCTCTATTTTTTACTTTGGAGCGTTGGTAATAGGTATAGAAGAGTGTTGCGGTTGCATTTCCTTCTTCGTCCCATACCGGTTGCGTACCGGTTGTTGCACTGTATTCAAATGACTTACCATTGACCTTAGCTTGGTGGCTACTAGTGGTACTTTCATCGAAGGCAATTTTGCGCTCAAATTCTGCATTGGCAAATGGAGACAAAACTAATAGTAGGCTAACCAATGGTATTAAATGCCTAATATTCATAGCACTATCCTTAATAAATAATTGTAAACTGTAATTTCAGCCTACGTTAGCATGAAGGAAAAGTCATAATTAAAAGCTAGAAAGGCTGTTTCTAGCGATTAATAACTTGTACCTTCATTCACATGTAAATTATCAGAGATACTTTTAAGAACAGTTGCAAAAGCTGCGCGTTATAACTAATTAGTTACAATGAGTCAGGTAAACAATAATAATATTTTCGCCACTGATGGCAGCAAAGTCATTTTTAACATCAGTAATTTTCATCAAATGACCAGCGGGTAAGTGTCTTATCTCTGAACTATCTGTGAAGCTAAGTTCTGCACTTTTAAATAGACTATAGATAAAGCAAATATCACTTTGTTCGATTGCAACATGCTCTGCTTTTTTCTGACAATTAATCTCTGTGTTGTAACGTGAGGTGCGGGCAATAACATTAAAGTCTGTTATTTCACCAGTATGTAAGTTACCCACGGTTTTATCACCGCCGTCAAAAGTGGCGTAGTCGAGTAAATTGCTCAATTTATCTATTTTACTATCGTTGTGTTGCAAGTTTATGCCATCACCAGCAATTAATATTAGGTTGCGGGTATAGTCAGAGAAGTTAGAAAATACACCGTCTTCAACTACACTTGCCATACTTAAGCGCCAGTCAAATTCATTTAATGTGCCGCCTGAATTGATGACCATTTCAATGGTTTCACCCTTACCATTTTTCCATGGTACGGTTTTAAATTTTGTTGGCTCAATTACTTCTATCATTACAGGGACCTTGGGTATTGTTGTTCGTTGAATTGATTGCTTTTAGATCATAGCTTGAATGCTAGTCGGCTGTCAGTGCTTTGTTCGGGTTATTTCTATGTCCAGCTCCATAACTAGACATAGAGGAATGCGATAATTCATATTTTGTTACGCTTCTATAGCTGCAATAACAAGCTTAACAATTGATTAACAAAAAACGCTTTGCTAGCATGCGCGCTTTCCTATGCCTGTTTTACAAATAATAAAAGGATATTATTGTGTTCAAGAAGTCATTAATCGCTCTTACCCTACTAACTTTACCGTTAACTGCTTTTGCTAATTGGTCTGCCGGTGCGGGCTATGCAAATATTTCAGACAATGAAGATGGTGTAGAACTGTCTTTAGGTGCTATTTATGGCTCTGTTGCTTATGAATTTGCTCAAGAGAATAGCCCGTTTTCATTTGTCTCAGAATTCCGCATAGGTACAGGCGTTTCGGATGATGAAGGACGTTTACTGTTGGAAGAAGGTGAATTTGCTATTCCAGAGTCTGCCAACTTTAAGGTTGAAGTTGAGCGTTTTACTGCCTTGTCTGTGCGTGCACAATATAACTATGACAATGGCGTATACTTATACGTTATGCCTTCATATGCAAACTTGGATGTCAAAGTCAGCTCTATGTATGGATCTGACAGCGATGACAGCTGGGAATTTGGTCTTGGTGGTGGTGTAGGTAAAAAAATCAGCGATAAAACAAGTGTTGAAGCATCGTATGAAAGTTATGATGGCACTGATGTTCTAACAATTGGCTTCAAATACGCTTTCTAATTCGTATTTTATTTCTGTTTAGAAAAAGGGAAGCATTAGCTTCCCTTTATTATATTTAGACCTTTCTCAGATACTTTATTATTCAAGGCATAAGCGTCTATATAAAAGTGTGCTTATATTCTTTATAGCTTAATCGCCAAGCACATTCATAGTATTAACATAAAAGTTTGCATCGACTTTAACTTGGCTATTTTTAACTTCCAAGCTCATTTTTTCCCATTGACTAGTAGGTGACAACCATTGAGTTTTGCCTGCAATGGTTACCTTAATCGGCATATCAAAGCCATCAATAGCATTACCCCAGCGATATTGCATTTCATTGTTCTTAACAAAATATTCTAATGTCGGAATACGAATGTCTCGTAAGTATTGGTCGAATATTTTACTAAAATCTTTGCCTGCTTGTTCGCTGATATAATTTTCAACTTGTGCAGAATCGGTAATGCCGTGGTAAAACTTTTTATTTAAGCCACGCAAAATTCCACGCCAGCTTTCGTCGTTATCAATAATCTGTCGAATGGTATGTAACATGTTGCCGCCTTTATCGTACATGTCACTAGAGCCTTCCTGGTGAACACCATATTTACCGATAATAGGGCTTTTGTTTTGAATGTTTAAACGCTGACCACGAATGTATTCAAATGCTTTTTCTTGATCAAAGTGGTATTCCAAAAATAAGCTCTCGGAATAGTTAGTAAAGCTTTCGTGGATCCATAAATCAGCAACGTCATTATGGGTTATGTTATTGGCAAACCACTCATGACCTGACTCGTGCACAATAATAAAATCGAATAGCATACCAGGGCCAGCTTGGCTTCGGTCTTTGCCTAAATAGCCATTTTGATAACCGTTACCATAAGTAACAGAGCTTTGATGTTCCATGCCTAAATACGGCGCTTCAACTAGTTTAAAGCTGTCTTGATAAAATGGGTATGGGCCGAACCAATGTTCGAATGCTTCTATGGTACGTTTTGCGTCTTTAAATTGTGTTTTGGCTTTTTCTAAATTATCGCGTAGGACATAATAATCCATATCGAGTTGGCCTAATTCGCCCGCGTATTTTTCACCAAAATGTACGTAGTCACCAATGTTGATATTGATGCCGTAGTTGTTAATTGGGTTTACGACTTGCCAATGATAGGTTTTGGTTTTTGCTTGTTTATTATGATCAACCTTAATTAAACGGCCATTGGACACATCCATTAAATGTTCAGGCACTTCAACGCTAATCAAGGCACCATTATTTGGTTCGTCGTAAGCATGATCTTTATTTGGCCACCAAATACTGGCACCTAACCCCTGGCAGGTAGAAGCGATAAAGTCTTTGCCGTTATCATCTTTTGCCCAAGTAATACCACCGTCCCAAGGAGCACGAAGGGCTTCATGAGGGATACCGGAAAAATGCATGGTTAGTTGATATTCTTGACCAATTTCTTGTTCCGCTTCTAGCTTAATAAAATAAGAATAACCTAACTGTTCAACACTAAGCACTTTGCCATTTTGTTCAACTTTAGTGAGTTGCATCGGTGGCTGTAATTCAATTTGTAGACGCTTACTCTCAGACAACACTTTGTATTTCATAGTGTTGGTGCCAGCAATACTTTTACTTTCTGGATCAACAGCAATATCAAGGTTGTAGTGAGTTAAATCCCACCATGCGCGCTCTGGCGTTATTGTGCCTCTAAATATATTTTGCTGATGATCATCTATAGCACGTTTAGGGAATAGCTCTGCGCTAGTACTATTGGTGCTAAGCAGGCTAGAGATGATAATTATTGAAGAAAGTAATGTCTGTTTCATGTGAGCAGTACTACCCTAATGGAATAATAAAATTTGCCTCTGATAGTAGCAATGATCAAATACTTAGCACAATGGTATATTGTATTTAATTTGTACTTGTTTAGATAAATGTGAAAAATTGAGAGAGCTTTACATGATTACACAGAGGTCTCAAAAAACAGGATATCTTCGAAAAATCAGACATATACGCTCTGGTGACCGGGTTATTGCCTACATGGATGTAGGTACTTAGTTTTTGTCAGGAGCCAAAAAGCTGACCGTGCTTCGACGTGCATGTTCTTACAGGATGTAAGTTATTAGAGTAATGCAGGAGCAATTACCGAGATGTACTAATGCCTCGAAAGACAGGAAGTCTGGGAGAGGCCTGAACATATACGCTCTTGTACATCCATGTACTCGCGTTATACCGTTCATCCTGAACATAAAAAAGCAGCGATAAACGCTGCTCATTCCAAATAACTTTGCTAAAACGCTAATCGAATAGCGCTAGTTATTATTTTAGTGAAGACATATATTGTGAAAGTGCGGCAATTTCTGCATCTGTTAAGTTTGCAGCAACACCTTGCATCATGCCATTCATGTCGTTATTGCGAGAACCATTACGGAATTTTTCTAACTGACTTTTTAAGTAGTCGGCGTTTTGGCTAGCAAGAGCAGGAAATCCTGCGCTAGACATGCCGTTGCCGTTAATGCCGTGACATGCAACACAAGCGGTTACTTCCATTTCAGCGTTACCACCTAAGTAAAGTTTCTTACCGTGTGCATTATCGCTACCGTCACCAGTAGTTGATTTTTGGCTTGCGTAAAAAGCGGCTACGTCAGCCATGTCTTGCTCGCTAAGTGTCATTGCCATGCCACCCATTACTGGGTCAACACGACCAGATGCACCGCCAGATGTCATACCTAATTTAAAATCAGCAAGTTGCTTAACTAAATAGCTAGCACTTTGTCCTGCTAATTTTGGGTACATTGGCACTAAACTATTGCCGTCAGTACCATGACAAGCAGCACACATAGCTGTTTTGCCTTTACCAGCTTCGGCATCGCCTTGGGCTGCATTGGCAGTAACTACTGCACTTAATCCTAATAAAACAGTAATGATAAGTTTTTTCATGGGTTAGTCTCTGCTTGTCGTTATACGATAAATTGTTTGCTATAAAAAATAGCTAGATACATTGCTTTTGCATTCTACACGAATTTCATGATTGTGAAATATTGGTGTTAAAAAAACCAGTTAAATGTTTAATAACACCTGCATAGATCAATAGTAGTTGTAGTAACAAAAAAGCAGCGATATTCGCTGCTTTTTCTAATGCTGACTAAATCGGTAATTTTTCACTAAATTACTTCATTGCTGCCATGTATTTCGCTAATTCGTCAATATCGCTTGCTGAAAGCTTAGAAGCAACACTTTGCATCATGGTGTTGTAATCGTTATTACGCTCACCATTTTTAAATTTCATCAATTGTGCTTTTAAGTATGCTTCGTTTTGCCCTGCAATAGTTGGGAAACCTGCTTTATTCATGCCTTTACCGTTCGCACCATGACAAGCAACACAAGCGGTAATTTTGCGTTTAACATGACCACCAAAATAAAGTTTCTGACCAATATCAGAACCGGCTAAATCTGCAACAACAACTTTTTGCGCGGCAAAGTAGCTAGCGATTTCTAGCATGTCTTGCTCGCTTAATGCTGCAGCCATAGGTGCCATCACTGGGTCTTTACGTGTACCAGCTTTAAACTCTTGTAATTGCTTAACAATATAGCCAACGCTTTGACCCGCAAGTTTAGGATAAATAGCAACTGGGCTGTTACCGTCTGCACCATGACAAGCAGCACATACTGCAGCTTTAGTTTGACCAGCTATAACTTCTGCAGTTACTGCTGCTACTGGCATTACTCTGCGTGAAACCACGTTAGCAACGGCAGCAGGGTCAGCAAAATAGGCAGCCATGTCAGCAATATCATCTTCAGTCATGCCACCAGCAAATTGATTCATTGCGTAGTTAACACGGTCTTTGTTTTTGAAGTTATTCAACTGCTTAGCAATGTATTCAGGATGTTGGTTAGCTAAGTTAGGGTAAATTAATACATCGCTGTTACCTTCACTACCATGACAACCAATACAAGCACCAATGCTACGAGAAGCATCGCCTAATTCATATAAGCTTTTACCAGCTGCGGGGTTAGGAACGTAAGCAACAGGTGCAGCACTAGCGGTTGCACCTGTATCTGCGGCACCACTATCAGCAGTAGCAACACTGCGTGGTAAGCCTGCAAAATATGCCGCTACGTCAGCCATATCTTGTTCAGATAATGGCGCAGCCATTGAGCCCATTAAAGGATCTTTACGGTCACCCGCTTTGAACGCTTTTAACTGCTTAACAATATAGTCAGAATGTTGACCCGCTAAGTTAGGATAAGTATCAGTAGAGCCAATACCATTTGAACCATGACATGCAGCACAAGCGGCTGCCTTAACTTTACCTGCGTCAGCATCACCCGATGCAGCCACAGCAATATTAATGCTTAATAGTGTTAAAATTATCGAAGTTAAAATCTGTTTCATAACAAAACTCTCAACATGCTTTAGTATTTTTTATTGAATGTATTCAATAAGCCGAAAAAATTGGCGACATCATACACTATTCACACACTTTATAGGGGGTTTTAGCGAAAAAAATTGTCTAAAGTCTAATACAATTGCATCTTTAGTGAGAAAAAGCGATATAATGTGTTTTTTATTATTATAGTTGGACCTTAACCTTGTCATCTACAGCCATTCATCTGACCAAAGCGACTTTTACCATTAGCGCACCCGATATTCGTCGTTTACCAGCAGATAGCGGCATTGAAGTGGCATTTGCCGGTCGTTCTAACGCTGGTAAGTCGAGCGCATTAAATACGCTTACTAACCAAAGAGGCCTTGCACGTACAAGTAAAACTCCTGGTCGTACGCAGCTTATTAATATTTTCGAAATTGCTGAAAACAAACGCTTAGTCGATTTACCCGGCTACGGTTTTGCTAAAGTGCCAATGGAAATGAAGAAAAAATGGCAGAAAGCTTTAGGCGAATACTTAGAAAAACGTGAATGTTTGAAAGGTTTAGTGGTACTGATGGATATCAGACATCCATTAAAAGACCTTGATATGGACCTTATTAAATGGGCTGCAGAAGGTGACTTACCAATTTTAGCCCTACTAACTAAAAGTGATAAGCTTTCTCAAGGTAAAGTTAGCGCGCAAGTATTAGCTGTTAAAAAGCAACTAGCAGACTTAAATGCCAACATTAAAGTACAAGCATTCTCGTCATTAAAACGCACAGGCTCAGACCAAGCCAATGCAGTTATTTGTGACTGGTTTCATGATGAAAACATTGAACCATTAAGTGAAGAAGAGCCATATATTGAAGAGTAGTCGCTAAAATAACGACTACTCTTCGAACAATAATTTATTGTTCTGGCAATACCCAGTCAGGTCGAGGGAAGTGGCACGTGTAACCATAAGGCACGTGCTGCAAATAATTTTGATGTTCTGCCTCTGCTTGCCAAAAGTCTCCAACCGGAGCGATTTCTGTAACCACTTTTCCTGGCCACAACCCTGAAGCATCTACATCAACAATAGTCTTTTCAGCGATAGCTTTTTGCTCGGTACTTGCATAGTAAATGGCTGAGCGATAGTTACTACCTCGATCATTACCTTGCTGGTTTTTTGTAGTCGGATCATGTATTTGAAAAAAGAATGCCAAAATTTTTCGATACCCGATCACAGTATTTTCAAATAGTATTTCAATGCCCTCTGCGTGATCGCCTTGATTGCGATAATTCGCATTTTCAACATTGCCACCAGTATAACCAACGCGAGTTTCTGTAACGCCAGGTAGTTTGCGTATTAAATCTTGCATACCCCAAAAACAACCGCCTGCTAAAACTGCTCGTTCAATAGCCATTATTTACCCTTCCACTTGTGATAAATAAGCGTCGTACCCTGCAGAAACCATATCGTCGCGATGAATAAATTTCAGTGATGCAGAATTAATGCAATAACGTAAACCGCCCTGTGCGGCAGGACCATCTGTAAAGACATGCCCTAAATGACTATCACCATGAGCAGAGCGTACTTCAGTACGTACCATGCCATGGGTTTTATCTGTTATTTCATTAACGTTAATGCTTTCAATGGGCTTACTAAAGCTAGGCCAGCCACAACCTGAGTCAAACTTATCGGCTGAGGCAAATAAGGGTTCACCTGAAACAATATCAACATAAATACCGACAGCGGTATTTTCCAACAACTCGCCAGTCCAAGGGCGTTCAGTGCCGCTTTCTTGCGTCACATGGTATTGCTCAGCAGTTAACGCAGCAATAGCTTCGTTCGTTTTTTTATATGATGACATAAGTTATCCTTAGTGGCTTAGTGAACATTTAACAGAATATCGTTGCAGACAATGGAAAAATATTAGCGTGATAATTGCCGCTTAACAACAGACCGGATAACTACGGAATAATTCTCGAAGATGAAAGCATCACAATATTTAAATGTAAATACGGAATAAATGGCAGTAAAGGTAAATTTTAGGCATAAAAAAACCGATGACAAAAGGGGTCATCGGTATAGTTAGCTTGGGGAAGCTAGAATACAAAATTAATACAACAGGTGTTCTAACGAGAACAAATTTAGTATAGAGCAACAACTCTACAAAAGTAAAGCCTTTGCTCTAAAATAATTTATCTACATGAATAGCATAAGAATTGGAGAATCTCACTGAGAATGAGAATTTTCTCAGTTTTCTCAACTAGGGCATAAATTCCCAAGTAGGGTAGTTAAATTTTAAAAAAAGAAAAAAACTGATTAGGTATTTATAACTTTCAATGTGCATGGGGGGTTGACGACACCATTAGAATTGGTCTTTCATTCATGTCTAAAAATTCTCTATAATTAATTCTTGCTATATTTAATCAATTAACTGGATTGAAAAATTGAATTTACCACATTTGCAATCTTATTTGCTAATAGTGGCGGAACTGCATTTCCTACTTGGATAAATTGCGCAGTACGTGGCCCATCAAAGTAATAGTTATCAGGAAATGTTTGAATCCGGGCCGCCTCGCGTACAGTTAAGCTTCTCATTTGACTTGGATCGGGATGAATATAATAGTGCCCGTCTTTTGAAATATGGCTAGTCACTGTAGTCGCAGGTCTATTCCATATTTGAGTACGGAACCTATCAATAAATGATTTTTTATTTTTATGACCTTTAGGATCTAACCCTGCTTCTTCTAACTCAGGTAGACGAGGAGAAAATCGCTCATCTTTTTCAGGATTAATCAATGAGTAACTAGCTGAATACATATACCTACATAAATCTGTATCCATATGCTTTCGGGTTTCATGATTTAAAACCCATGGGGATTCAATATTAGATGAATACCAATTTTTTAATTCTGAAATAGCTTTATTAATTTTTCTTGTTTTTTTTCTAGAAAACAACCTCGTAAAAGGAAGTTCACCGAACTTCACCATCGATTGGTTTGTCGTTTCGAAAGGCTTATTAGTCAAAAAATCATGTTTCTGTGGTTTGTTGTATAACAATGAATGATTAATAAATGCACGATTAAAAATTTCCCAAACTTTCTTTTGGTGCTTATCATCAGAATTTTCAAGTCGTAACACAACATCATTTAACTTATTCTTAAGGGTACTTTCCCAAAAAGAACTCTCTTCCTTTCTTTTCACGGCTGTTTTTTTAGTGGTACCCCTCACAAAGGTATCAATATGCTCCATTTTGCCAACCTCTGAACGCAGAGTAGGTAAATCCCCAATAGCATCATGTACATGTGTATATTCATTTTCAGATAGTTTAGATAGATGTGATATGAACTGATCTTTCATACTTTGTGAAATAGATTTTTTTATACCCAATAAAATCACTCGTTCACGAGCTTGGGGAATTCCATAATGCTTGGCATGCAAAACGAAATCTTTACTATTTATTAAATCCAGAGATTTAGTTGAACCTTTAAAAACTGATTCTGTAGCCAAGGAATATATATCATATTCTAGATTATTTATCTTATCGCCTATAACTTGACCCGGCTTATTAAGGTCAGAAAATATTCTTTTCCAAACATGGACTTTTTTCCCATCAGTATCGGTAATTTTTGCAGATAGCATTCCTCTCACATTTTCCATAACAAAAACTTCAGGTTGAAATTCGTTAATAATTTTTATGTATTCTTTATACAGCCATGTTCGTCCATCGTTATCTTGATCCCATGTCGCTTTACCTTGAGTGTCTTCTACAACATTATTAATTACATGCCCTTTTCTACGAGAGCGTCCAGCAGTTGAAAAGGCTTGGCAAGGAGGGCCTCCAATTAATATCTTTGGTATTCCCGCATCTATCCGCGTATTAATTACTTCGTGAATTTTTTCCTCATCAGGACCTAATGTCATTCTTTTTGCTTCAGAGATGGAAGCTTTAACCGCTAACATTATTTCCTGCAATTCATCAGGATACAGCTCTTGAGTAAGTTTGAACTCTTGAAGGCAGTACTTTTCTGGAGATAGCAAGCTCCAGTCATCTGTATCATTTTCAGTTATCGTTTCATCAACAACCTCAATTACCTCTCTAAATTCAAGTAACTTACCTAACAACTGGTTGTGACCTGAAACATAATCTATATAAATTTGAGGAATAGCTAATTTCTGTTGGGTAAAGTGACGTACAAAAGCTCTTAAACGTAATGTTTTATGGGCAAACTCTTCCATTTCTACAGATATTTTAATGCGGAAAGGAAAGTCTCCTTGAGCATTTTGGTAAGCTGAAAATCCTTCTCCAAGCCCACCTGGGCCAGCAAAAACATCAATTATTTGGGCGGTAAATGCCATTAATATATCCAGTAAATCATGAAAGCAATATCTAAATTCCTTTCATAGTAGTATGTAAAGAGTGCGGAATTATGATGCCAGTAAGTGAATTAACCAAGCTAAATTTACTTCATTGATCATCAAAAAAGATCAGATTACATTATCTATGTGATCATGCTGTAACCAATTCAGGATTCGTTTTTTCATTTATATCGTTTTTTGTATATTTATTTACTATTTTTCTGCTAGTTTCTTGGAGATAAAAATCGTGAATTTCTGTCGAATTGATGATTGCTTCCCAAAGCTCCTGTTTTTTAGAGTATTCACCAAAGTCATCACTTAGTGAGTACTTCTTAATCAACTCATTCATTAGATTTAATAAAGAGTCAAAAAACATATCTAAGTCATCAGGTAAAGCTTGGCGATCCCAAATAGAGCTGAAATTGAAAGAGTCTTTGTCTGTTTTACTATACAAAGTAGCTATCGCATAAGGTACTGTAGCGGCTCTAATTTGACCTATAGCATTAGGACCTTGGCCATAAATTTTCTCAAGCCTTCTAAACATAATTATTTTTGCTATCAACTCCTCATAGAACCCACGATCAATTGTGAGAGGAGGGATTGATTCATTTCCATTTAATGATTCCATTAGCTGTCTGAATATCTTTTCCCCCCCTTTCTTAACTAAGTATGGAGATGCCCCCCAAGAACAATAGCATTTAGCAAGTTGCTCTTTAGAGAACCTCATTGCAGGAGGGAAGTCCTTTTTAATAGTAGCTGCTTTAGAGCCAGCGAATTTGACTTTGGTATTGAAATCACCTTTAACTCGGTCAAAGAACCACTTTCTTCTCGTTGGCGTAGTAACGCTTTCACTTAATTGCTTAATTGCTACTAACTGAGGGCTTCTCGAACGAATATCTACATTTGACACTCTAGATTGAGTGTTAGAAAACCGACTTATTTTTGAAACAAGATCATCTAAGTCATCTGACTTACTTTGATTTATGACATTTATTTTTGCCATAACCATTACTTTACTAATATCGATGCCTTCTTTGCGAGAGAAATAAATTGAAGCTGTTGTTTGGCCACCATTTACTATCTGTAGATCAGTTAGTGATTCAATAACGAGTTTTCCTCTATCTTTTTTATCCTTAGAAAGTTTGATATCAGATGCTGTAATGGTTAAACCATTATTATAAGCAATAAATTTTTCAGGCTCTTCTCGAATAGTATCTCTTATCCCTTTATTTGCTCCTTTAAACTGAAGAAAAGAACGAACATTCTTTTCTAGCATACGAGTACTATAGTGCATATAAAGATCAGCCAAAATTTCTGCATCAAAAACACAAAGATATGAAGAAAAGTGGTCTTGCTTTGAGGCTGGAATTACTTCAATAGTTCTGTTGAATGTCTTCTTAAACTCAATATGTAGTGGTCTTACTCCACCTCTAGAGTCCTCAGTTTCTTTGATGAAGTTTAAATCTATCAAGTTAAATAAGATTAAAAACTCTTTCTCAATGATTTCATTACCATCATTAACTTTTACATTGTATTTATTTTCGGGAAAATACATTGTTTTGGTTTCAACATTCTTTCCTTTCCAAGACACTGTAGATGTTAAGGATATGAGGAATATTTCAATAACATCAAAACTTTTAATTCCATCAGTGCTTGCTATTTTATTCGATAGTGCTTTAGCAGGATCAGAATCTTGCATATTATCATTTAATTTTTTAGTAATACTACGCTGAAAAAATCGAAGAGCACGTTTAAACTGACTTTCATAAATAGACCGATTAGATTTCAATAACTCATTAGTATCCTTTTCATAGATAGTTCTATCATCAATGACGTATAGTTGTAATCGCTCCCCTGATTCATTAACGGTATAACCATTGAGTTTTATGTTCTCTTTTTCATCAACAAAATAACACTCTGTAATGTCATCTGAATCAGTCATTTTTTCTTGTAAAGTGTACCCTGCTATTTCAGATAACAATTTCGAATCACTATGAAAATCATCTTCATCTTTGCAATCATTTAGTAAGTTATCTCTAACTTTAAATAATTCATCAACTAACACAATAACTCCTTTCTATTTCAAACTCAGATATTTGCTCTAAATTTAAATTATATTTTAATTTTGATATTGCTTTTGGAAGCTCTTTAGAAGTTAGCTTTGGAAAATTATCTATTTGGGTATTAAATTGTCTATCTGAAATGACTGTAAATTTAAAGTTATTATAAATAGCAATATTTTGTGAGGTTAACTCAAGCTCGGAAAGTGCTTTATAAAACAAGGAATAATCACCATGAAAATCTAAAATACTCTGTCTTATATTTTCAACTTTATTCTTTAAAGTTAGTCCTTGTAAATAATCATCATTTAGTGATATTACTGAAACCAGCAACCCCTTGTCAGGATGATTTTCAAGTTGCTGTTCACTTGTAATAGATATTGAGTTCTTGGAAGTTTGTATTGTTTTAACTTCAATATCGACTTTACTAAATACAAAATCGTGGGGTTCTTTATATGGTCCCCTCCATGATGATAAAAGAGCGTCAATGTTACCGACATTACTCTTAATTAGTTGATGAAGTACATGCAACTCACCAAACAGCCCTTGTACTTCATTTTTTGTCATTTTTGAGTGAGTATTATCCTCAAAGAATTCACTCCATTTCAAGAAGGTAGTTATAAACAATTGAACAATTATTTTATCTTCATTTTTATCGTGAATTTCCTTGTAAATAGAATGAATTAAATCATCAAATAAATTTGAAAACATTAAGTCTTTTAAAGTTAATACGATCGCATTTTGTGATTTAACAAACTTTAGAGACAGATGTAATTTATCTATTTCTTTTATGTCAGCACTAAAGTTTTTCGATAAATATAAAATTAGACATCTTTGTTTGTTGTTAGTAATTCCATAATCTAACTCAGGCAAACATGAAGTGGAAATTCTCTTTCCTGATACGAATGAATTCCCATCATTATCAATATTCTGCCAGCTTAATACATAGTCCATTCTTGTTTACTCCATTAAAAAATCGATATCGTTTTCATCTTCACCACCACCAATATCTACATTTTCAATACCTTTAAATTGAGCGTATGTATTACCGATATCTTTTGATATTTTTGGTATTCCTATGGCGTAGCCAATTAAAGGGACTTTTTCAGTTAGGGTACTCTTCAAGTCATTCAGCTTTGAAATACTTTCTTTACCTTTACCTTTACCTTTACCTTTTACTTTATTCGCTTTAAATATTTCTTGACTATCTATGAGATAAATAACCAGCAAACCTTCATTTTCGCTCATTGCATTGCGATAAATTTTTTCCGAAAAACCTTTACTCTTAATGTTTACCTTTTCCTGCTCTAGAAGTTCTTGAGTCCATTTAGGATTTTTATTTTTCCAATAGTCTAGTTTGTCATTAATAAATTTTGTTTCTGCTTCATCTATTTGAGTTATAGAAAGCCGTAGTTTCATGTCATTTTTAGTTATTATATTTCTATTGGCACCACCAGCGACAAATATATGCTCATCTTCAAATGAAGATCTATATTGGCTGGCTGTAGATTTTGGACCCGATCTAACATTAGTGCTGAGATTTTCATCAAGTCCATGCGCTTTAGTGAAAACATCATGTCCTTCACCTCCTGTCTTTATTGCTATTGTCCACTTATCTAATTGTATTTTTTTTTGTGCATTACATTTTTTAATAAAGGCTATTTCACTTTTGAAATATTCATCCTCTGCTGTTTCAGTAATATTAAAAGAGTTTTTCATTCTTAAAACGTCAAAGACAATAGCGGGTGAAGCATTTAATGTTACATATTCAAGCTTATTGGACTTAGGGTTTCTTTTATATTCAAATGAATCTTGATACTTGCTAATAAATTTAGTCAAATCCTCCCAAGCAGAGTTAAGTCGTTTATTTTCAATTTTGAATTGAGTAGTTTGGATCAAGTGATCGGAATATGACCACTTCACATCTTTAGAGTTTTTCAACATACTAGGTCGAGTAATTTTTATAACTTTAGGGTTATTTAACACTCTCAAGCCATAATCATATGGTTTTACATGTGGATCTTTATTCATATCAATGAAACGTTGTTCTAAATCTTCCACAATAAGTGATGTTTGATTAAATTTATCTAAACACTTTGCAGTAGTAAAAAGTTTACAACAATCGATATAGCCTGGCCTATAACCAAACCACCGCCCCATTTGTAGTAATGTATCAGCGTAATTGGTCTCTCTTAAAAAATAATTGACCGTTAATCCCTCTAAAGTAAACCCCCTAGAAAGACGGTTTCCACCAACTGCAATGTATTTTTTTTCAATGCCAGATTTCTTACTAGGGTAAACTAATTTATCACCTGTTTCGCTATTGATAGCTTTAACTTCTATATCACTAACGGCTTTAAATAATAAGCCTTTAATCTCTTCAAAAGTCCTAACTGATAAGTAGTTATCTATATATTCGGAAGGCAGCTCGGATTTTATGTTTTCTATAATATATGCGTAATATTGATCCCATTTATTCTCAAAAGTTGAATATATAGTTTCTGGTGAGTGCTTATTTTCTATTTCTAATCTTGCTTTTATATTTTTTACATACTTATCAAGTAACTCCTTAGTCCTCCCTTGCCAACTAGTAAACAATGACACATGAATTAGCATAGTATTATGTGGTTGATAAAATTGTGTATGGATTAACTCTGTCCTTCTGGAAGCTCTAATAGCGCAAGAGATAATAAAACACATTACTGCATCTTCTAAACTTCTAGGTAGTTTCTTAGGGTATTCATCATCTTTTAGGGCTGGTCTTGTACCTTTACCTTTTGAAGAGGTAGGTAGTTCAGTTTCTTTGTCAAACCTTGTAGGAAAATCATCAAGGTGATCACTTACTGGCTTAGGTAAAAGTGATATAACTTTACTGTCTTCACTATATTGAGTTGCAAAAAAATTCTTTGCCCCTAAGTACTGATTGGATGGAGTTAATAACTCAATAAAATCATCTGGAAATAAATTACCAACCACAGGAAATTCATATTCAACTTTTCGATTAGTGAACTTAAAATTTTCTTCTGGTTCTTCATTTCTATCTTGAAGCACATTAGCAAATGGTGTTGCGGTATATCCTAAATAGACCTTTTTATTGAACATGCACAGGATAGCTCTAATACGGGCATTCACTTCAGTCGCAAATTTAGCGCCTTTGGAACCATAATTATTTAAAGAGGCATTATCTGCTTCATCGTCAATAATTAATAAGGGAATATCAAGTTTGCCACTACCGCCTTCAGCTATATTTTTATCAAGAAATATTAGTAAATTGGCCAACACAGCAGTATTTTTTTTACATACTAAAACATTAGTTTGTTGATTTAAATTGAAATCAGCATCTCTCATATTTGCATCAAAATCGCTATCGACAGATGTAGGTACGTTAATTTGTTTGACTTCCGGATGATCTTCTTCATCTCCAAAGGTTTTTACTTTAGCAACACCAAGCCTGCTTCCATTCTCGTAGAAGCCCGCTACATCCTCATGAAGTCTACGCTGAGTTTGCACACGTAAATCTTCCATAATCCCAGATAAAACAATTATTAAACGATATCCCATATCAATGGCGCTATTAAGAACCCCATTAAAATTTTCCGTTTTACCTGATTGCACGTTACCTACAACAAGTCCTTTTCTAAAAAAACTCTCTTCTTTCGGATTACCGAATTTTTTTATTATCTTTAAGCTAGAACTAGCTGTACTATTAACTTCTCCTTCGGTTCTTCCTTTATCTTTCAAATAGGTTAAATATCTTGTTCTATAAGTCGTATTATCCTCTTTAAACCACCCAAACTTTTCTTGTACTTCATTTGTCACCCATGAATCGTTCTTGTCATCTTCGATCATGTAGCTTTTATTTATATCTCTATAATTTCTATGTTTGAATTGATTTAGTGCGTGTGGATATATTTCATCAAAAGATCCCTGAGATAAAGGCGGGTAATCGTGTAACTCAATAGACAGTTCTGTTCTTTGTTCAATATTCATCTTTAGATCAGATGAATCAAAAAAAGCGCGATCTACAGAGCCTTTTTTGTTCTTGTATTCTTTATAAGGCTTATTAAACAGGTTACATACTAGTTCAACATACTCTCTTTGATTCATTTCAATTCCTTCTGTATAGATTCTGGTAAATTAGTTAATGATATTCCAAGCTTTTTAATTATATGAGTTTCTATATACGCATTATCTAAACCCAAGTCTTTTAACTGATAAATAGAATCTCTGAGGTTTTCCCAAAATTCATCATCATATTCATGTGCCGTAGCATTAAAGTTTTTATCCATAGCAAATTTATTTACATTTAAATATCTTTGCACCATAGCTAACAATATTTTAAATTGTGAATTTAAACCCTTTGGTAATTCTTCAATAATGCTCTTCAATAATGGAAACGTTGTATTGAACTCTATTTTTGCACCTTTATTTGTTGCTAACTTTGAAAATAAATCGGTATTATTTTTTTGCTTCGAAGAAGAGAAAATTCGAAGTCCTCTATTATGGAACTCTCTTTCGGCCTCTCTTTTTAATTCAACAATATATTTCGAAAATGCGACTTTAAGTTCATGAGGGATAATTACTTGTGATTTAGCAACATTCAAATGTAGTAAGTGATCAGCATTATTTCCTATATCAACTTTTAACCTAGCAAGCTGAAGTTTTGTTGTTCTTCTAATAATATTATTCCAGTCCCCAAAATAAATTAGCCTATTGGCTCTATATACATAAAGCCCTTCCATTTCAATTAGTCCCTTGTTTCTTGGGGTCCACAAAGAGTGACTTTTTGATTCATCAATAGCTCTGACGGGTAACACAAATCCTTCTAACTTTATAATATCGTCATTACCAAAAGGTTTTTGTTTAAACTTAATACTTCTAAAGTCAGTCTCTTGGTTTGGGAATGGGTCGAATGGAATTAATCGGCTGTTATTCACCCTTATACTAAGAGGGTCGATTTTCCTCTGCATAAAACGATGGAAAATAATAGAAAGGTGTTGAATTACATCTTCTGAAATTTCTTTAACTAATAGGTTCTTTCTATTTTTTTCTGATAAATAATCTTCAAATTTATATAAACCTTTCCAGATTATTAAAGTCTTTGCCTGAAAACCGAGTACAGGTTCATTATAATCTTGTGCTAATTTATTATATTGAGATATATAAGAGTGTATTTCTTCATTGTCATTAATTTTTACCTGCCACTTTCCCTGTTTTAAAATTTCCAAATCCCAAGTTCTAGCCGTAAATGGAATTTTAAAATCATCAGTAGAGATGACTGTGAAATTTCGAGTTTGAGAGAAAGAGGCTGTTTTCATGCCAAGTCCAAATCGGCCCATATCGGATTTGTTTCTTTCGATATCAATCGATTGACTTGGAAACTTCATGGCATTTGAAAGAGTTGACTCATTCATTCCATCACCATTATCAGCGATGTATACAGAAAATGGCTCTTTCTCTGTATCAATGATGACATCAATATGTGATGCTCCTGATGAAATAGAGTTATCAATCAAATCAGCCAAAGCTGTAGACAATTTGTACCCTTGCTCTGAAATAGATTTTATTAAATATTCAGGATTAGGTATCGCATCTTCATACATATTAAAACTCCCTTTACAACAAACGTCCAAGACACATATGAAATATAATGGACCAAAAGTTGTATGTTTGAATCCCCATTAGAAAGGCTAATTTAGGTTCAATTAAATCATACAACAGATAAGATGTTTCAATTGTATTCATTTGTCAATAAACTGAATGTTTAATGCTCATTATTTTATTTAATATCAATGAAATAGAGTGATTAATAACAAGTGTGAATTTTTGTAATGTAATATCAGTCAGTAGATTTGCTAATTGAGGGTAGGTGGTTAAATAGGCTTTAACAAAACCGCTAAAATTGATATTAATTAAGCATGTTACTTATTAAAATGGTCATTATTAAAAATAATTTTAGAAGGTTTTTTAGCTGTTTATAAATAAGAATTCTCAACTGTACCCATAACTCATTAAGTCCATTGTCTTTTTCTATACTGCCAGAATACTTAATTATTGATATAATATATAACCCTTAAAAATCAATGTCTTACCTGTTGATTTTGGCTTTTTTTTGTTCTATAAATTTATTAATACACGATCATCTAGTTAATAAAGTTATGAACTCTTCAGACACAGAAAAACAAATCCTCGCAAGACCAAAAGCCAAGACAAACTGGATCTTTGAGCAGTATTGGCTAATTCACCCTGAAACAGGTCAATGCTTTAAGTGTGACGCTAGCATTGAGCATGATTTTATTTTGACTTGTTTCTTTAATCCTAAAGTGACTTTTATTAAGACAAACCTTGCCTCAGTAATGATTGATGGCCGCAAACATCGGTATACTGCTGATATCTTAATTGGTTATGAGGATGACTCGCTTGAGTATATTGAGTGTAAAAGCGCTCGTGAAATGAAATCGATAAAGAAGCAAGAAAAGTTTGCACAGTTAAGTAAGGAGTATCAAGAAGCTAACAGTAGTTTACGAGTTGTAACTGATGAGGAAATTCGCAAGGGATACACCATCACCAACTTAAAGCGATTCTACCTTTATTTAACTAGCCCTAAGCCCTCGAAAAGCATCATAAAAGTCATTTGCGATACTGTTAATGCACGGATAAACATTTCATTTGCGGAGTTATCTAAGCGTTTAAAGCAGCAAGGAGTTTCTCAACGTGATATTTGGTGTTGTTTAGCTCGTCGTTACTTACAGACTGACATAGAGAAGTATATTGGCCCTAAATCTGTTATTTGGTGCGAATAAATGATGTATCGAGTAGGTGAGAAGTTTTATTGGAATGATAGCTTATACGAATGTTTGTATTGCGATTCTTTTTCAGTTGTCATCAAAGAAGAAGGTAGTATTGAGAGTATTCACCTTTCAACTGTACAGTTAAATACAGCCTATATGCAGGGAGCGATTAATACGGTTGAAGAATTGGCCCAACAGTCTGAAAAGGCACAGAAAGTGATATTGTCTGATCTGCCTTCTTACTTACAAAGAGTTATTTCATGCCGGCTGGCCTATATCAACTTATTCAATAAGTTTGACCTTGATAAGGAAACGCTCCAAGAGGAGATGGTATCTCTTACAAGAGAATATGGCCTAAAAGAGGCTCCAGGTATATCAACGGTTTATCGTTGGCGAAAAGCGTATTCAGATAGCTATGAAAATTTACTGTCTTTAGTGGATAAGCGCTTTAGGGTAACAAAGCGAAATATATGAAATATTACTCTTCCCGAGAAGCTAATTTCGCTATCTTTGATGACTATGCTACCCCCGCCATTCTTAAAAAAGGTAAGCCGAACTTACACAGTATCTACGAAGATATTTTTTTACCTGCCTTTGCAGCTCTTAACAGTAAATTTAAACCTATCAGCTTAAAGACTTTCTATCGATATTGTAGAGACCGTATAGATGTAGACAAAAAAATTAAAGCGCAAAAAGGCAGAGTAGCTTTAAAGCATGAGACCATTTGTAAGAAGGCTAAATTTATTTCCGAAGGATTTGGCATACGCGTAGAAGTCGATGCTTATCATGAGCCAATTGCTTTGCTTAGCCCTCTTACCTTTAAGTCTATAGGTGTCAGACCGATACACTACTTTGCAGTAGAGTGCAGAACACAAGTCATCACTGGTGTGGTTACCGATTACGAGTCAAAAAGTGAACGTGCCTGTTATGTTATAGAGTTATATAAACATATGCTTTTTACAAAGCCAGACTTTCAGCTAATTTATGGTACGAAGTATCCATTTATATTCTACTTACGACCCTATTTGATTTTTCACGATGGGGGAACGGCTTTTACCGCGAATAACGCAAAACAGTTTCTCCAGTTGGCGTATCGTTGCTCAGGTTTATCATCTACTCAAGATGCGCCGGCGAAAGCGTTTGTTGAAAATGGCAATAAACTTATAAAACGGGGATTCACAGTAAAGTTGCCTGGCTCCTATGACGATAGTCAGAAAGAATATATCGACCCCCGACATTATAGTCGAGACGCTGTGCTAACCACACTTGAGCATCATGTACTTCTTATGCGCTACATATGCGATGAGTATAATTTTGGTGATGTAAAGACCAAAGGGTTTAATCGAGCCGAACGGTGGATAGAGGAGTTTGATTTTTATCCAACACCTCGATTATCCAATATATCCGAGCTCAAAGCTTACCAAGGGATAGAAGACACAAAAGTGATACAAAAAGTCGTTGGTATTCAATTTCACATTTTAGGTAAGTCATTCACTTATAACTCTGAAAGACTACAAAAGCTGCGAAGAACTCTTAAAGATAAGCACCTTAGTGTGGAAGTGGAGTTTACTCGGAACCCATATGAACGCGATGAAATTAGAGTTAGAAATATTGTTCAAGACAATATCTTAGTTGTACCAAGAATTACTGAAAAGGACGCTGAAGTTGAGCACCTTGGTGTAGGAGATTTTTATCAACAATTTCGAGAAACTCAGCATCTTGAAGTGCTCTCAAAAATGTCTGATGAAGAAATTAAAGGCCAAGCTAAAGCTCGCAAAATAGCAATTGAGCGTTATGAGGCGGATAAGGGACGAAAGAATAAGCCGCTAGCTGCTGGTTTAAGTGAAACAGTTAAGCAAGATATTGAGGACTTTAAAGCAGCTACTCGTGAAAAAGTGCTTGATGATACAACGGAGGCCCGCCCTGAAAAGACAAAAAATCCAACAACTGACGATGATGTTTCAGAGGCTGAAGAGCAACGTAGCGACGATGAAAGTCCGCCAATAACATCGCCTCAGAACAAGTCCAAATGGCAAAAACCAAAAGGTATCTAAAGGATGAATGAGTCAAAAATAACCCTCCCTTTGACGGATGATGATATTAATAGTTTCTTAAGGTATCCAATTTACCATCCTAGTTTTAATGAAGCATATCAATATATCAGTAAGTCATATCGTAGCTTTGGTCGTGCTCCACAAAGCTGTTACATACTAGGAGACTCTGGGGTGGGTAAAACCACGCTAGCAAATGTGGTTAAACAAGTGATTTTTGAAAATACGGAGCCAGAAGAGTTTGCCAACGTTATCCCTGTTGTTTTAGTTACTTTACATTCAGGCGCATTACCAGACTCGGTAAAGCGAGATATTTTAGAGCAACTAAGCGTTGATTGCTCTAGTCACGCTGGAAGGTCATTAGAAACGCTCTTACAAGAGCAGCTAAAGGTTTGCAAAGTAAAATTGGTAATGTTTGATGAGTTTCACCATTTGCTTCGTCTTCGAGACAAAGATGTTAATAAAAAGGCGTGTGAATTCATTAAAGATTTTATCAACGTATCTAAAATTCCTGTTGTGCTTTTTGGTACACCTAAGGGTAAAAAACTTTTTGATTTGCATGACGAGTTAAGAACTCGATTTGTTAGTGCTGGCGAGTTAAAAATGGAATGTCCTGATGAATCACCATTTGGGTATTGGTGCACTTACCTTGAGGATCTAATGAGCCGCTTTCCAATTGCTAGTATTGATATATCCAAAGGAAACACCCCATATCGTGTTCACTTAGCGACGAATGGGAATTTGCGTACTTTAGAGTTTTTGCTATCTGAAATATTGTCCGAGAACCGAGCAGGTGAAAAAAAGTTAACACTTTCTGACTATCAAACAGCCTATAACTTTACGCGACAACAACCGATATTGACTAAAAGAGGTCGCGAGATACAACCGTTTTTAGATGATATTAAGTTAGTTAAAAAATTAACTGAATTGCCTAATTAGAGGTGCTGTTATGTTTCGCTTCAACGCATATCCACCACCAAAACCAGGCGAATCATCAAGAGGGTATTTTCTTCGTCTTGTCGATTTAAATGGCTATAAAAATGTTGAGAATGTATCCAGAAAAATAGGCGTTAAATATGCCTTCAAATCTCACCCAAAAACTCGTCAATGGCTAGCTTTACTAAATAAACTAGCTCCTGCAATTTCCGCCGATGTTGATTCGCTCACAGCAAATATAAAAGCACATTGGGCATCTTGGCTGTATTCAGGATTTGACATGTCTGTGAGTAACTTATTCCACCATAATGCGCGAGTTTGCCCAAAGTGCTTGAATGATGAAGCCTATCTTCGTGCCGATTGGGATTTTTCCCTAAATGTTGTGTGTTTAAAGCATCAATGTTTATTAATTGAAGAATGCTCTGAATGCTATGCATCCATCGATTGGAATAGAGCTGAAGTATGTTATTGCTATAAATGCGGTGCAGATTTAAGGCTTCAAAGAGTTATTACGATAGAAGCTGACCATGTCTTAATGAGGCTTACCAGGAAACTTCCCAATGCTAATCGAGAGTATATTGAAGACTTAATCACGGCCTATAAGCGTATTTTAAGACCTAAAGATAATATGTTGGGAAATCCATCAGTTCATATGTGGACAATTCAAAATGCTGCAAACCTTTTAGAAGCTGCATACACATTACTGCACTCACCAACGTATAGAGCTGGCTATGCAGCCTGGCTAAGAGTTACAAGAAAAGAGTTGAGTAAATTATCACGTAAGGCTGTCGAAGAGCCTCTCAATTACTTCCTTGCATCGCTTAACCATAAGCCCGCATCAGAAAAGTTACCGTTAAAGTTTGGTGAGCCAATAAAATGGAATGATTCTATAAAAGTGAGGGATATTAATAATCCTATCGACATAGGGCATAGATGGGGGATCCAAGCCGCTCGATTTAAGAACCCACATCCATCACTTCGCACAATTAATTTGTCATCTCAAATAAACCACGAACGGCTTGCGGTGATTTTAAATGTTCCATCTGTAGCTATAAAACATGTTATTGACCATGGTGCACTTATTCCAATGAATGAAGTTGATACGATTCGGCATACCCTCATCGACCTCAATAAATTAGTGGAGCTATTCAGCTCTTTATGTGTGAGGGCAAAGGACGTTGATAGTGACTTTATTTCACTATCAACGTTAGGAAAGGAAAAGCCATTATCGCTGTTTGCAGTTCCATTCTATAAGGTTATTGAGTTAATTATTGAGCAACAATTACCTATTTATATCGAAGCAGAAGAAGATGGCATTTTTGATGGTTATGTCAAAAAAGGAGAGCTTTATTCTTTATTAAATCTCTACCTGTATAAAGCTAAACGGCTAAATATTCTGACATTAGCTAAGGTACTGAATGTTCCTCCAAGCTGCATTCATCACCTAATAGAGCTTGGTATTCTCAATGCAAAGTGCAACTTCCAAGAAAAGACATCAAACCTCAGGCAAATTGATGAATACCCTTTAGCACAATTCTTTCAAAACTATGCCTGTTTAAATCGTGAGGCTTTTCTCTTAGGGCTTAACTCCGTTGCTGCTCATAATGCATTGGCAAGGCATAAAATTGAACCAAGTCTCAAGTTTACGATAGATAAACGCACTATGTACCTATATCAAAACACATCAGATTTTCGTACGACACTTGCTGAAATTGCAAGTTATAAAAGGTAGGTGACAATGCAATTTTCAAACTTATTAAACTGTGAAGTAAAAGAAATTGGGGGGAAGTATTATGTTGAGTTACCTACAGTTATCGCTAAAAAGTTAGATATCTCAGAGGGAGACCATCTGCATGCCTCTGTGAGTAAAGGACAGGTTTTGTATTGGAAAGCTGCTAACAATGTACCTGAAGATATTTATCTTGAACTAAGCACTCTTTTTAAGGGGGATGAAACATTAATATCAAAATGGTTAGCAACACAGCGCTCATCATTACATGGAAAGTCAGCACTCGATTTAATCAATGATACAGTCGGCTTGAGTGAAGTAAGAGGGTTAATAAAGCGCATGCAAACCGGTGATTTCTCTTAAAACATTCAAGGTCATACACAATAACATTTAGCTACTAAGGGATACTGATGAAAAAACGTGAAAAAGAATATTTAGAATACTATTTAAACCAACTTTCATTAACGCTACAGAACAACATTTCACAGATGCAGCAGGCGTTATCTCATATTTCAGACATTTCTAAAAATATTAAAGAAGAAATGGTTGCCCCTACAATTAAACCTGTTGTGTTTGACCCACTAGCTACGGATAAGCTAGCGGAAAAGCCTCCAGAATGTTTAATTCGTATCAAAGAGGTGGCAATGCTAGCTGGAGTGAGTCGTTCAACAATTTATAAAATGATTTCAGAGGGGCAATTTCCCAAACCATTAGATTTAGGCTCTCGATTTAAAGCCTGGAAAAAGCAAACAATTTTGGATTGGATAGACTCGCTACAAACGTGATAAAAGCTTAATTGTGCTCTTCTAATTCTTTGGGACTCGCTCAGCAAGCAGTAAAACTAATTCACGTTGAAAATACTGGTATTTATCTTCGATATCTAGGTTAGTAACTTTCGATAAAAATTTATCACCCGTATGCTGAGTTATGCGCTGAATATGCATATCCTCGAATGTATAAATCTTATCAGCCCAGGCTAATAATTCTTCAGTACAAAGTGTTGAGCCGGCTTTTTCAACATACTTAGAACTTAAGCCTGCTGATTTGTATTTATTACATTTATCTAAGGCGCTAAACAGCTCTTCTGCGGTTTTGCTTCTTTGTTTATTCGCGGTACACAAAAAAAGGATATTCAAAATATTGTTACTAAATAAAGAGTGGGTTTATACTGAAGATAGCAAAACAATTTGAACAAGTCAGTCATTGTTGGCTGTTGATTTAGAGGTTTCAAAGTATATTAATAGCTAGGATTCTCAAGAGTGATGAGAATCCCAATATTAGGGTTCTCAACTAGTTTTTCAGGTGCTTGATTTAATTAAATGTCAATTTTCCTTCTCACTATTTTTCAAATAGGGTGGCTAATTTAGTTTAATAAAGAGACTCGATTCGACAAATCAAAAATTAATCCACTTTGAGCTCTCTAATCTTTGAAATAGACTTTCCATCAAAGATAAATTCAAAGTGCTTTGTTTGAATAATATCCTTTACAAATGACGGAGACATTAGGCACCAGCAAAGAGTGCCTTCATTTCTCACTGAACGATATTGAATGCCCGCCTCTTTCGACTTTTTGACCTGAGAACCCAAAATACGAGAAGTGCTATAGTCATCGGGAGCATGAATATCATCAATAGCAACTGCATCAATAAGTTCTGCTGAGAACCTAACCTTTAAACATCGCATATCAACAGTGTCGTAGTTAAGTCCTTCAATATTAAGAAAATACCTCTCCTGATGATATCGAGTCTCTGCGATAGCTGTTTCAACAGTACCAGCAAGATAAAGAATACCGAATGAACCATCACTGAAACGAGAACCATCTTGGTTAACATGTGTAAATGGGGCCGTAGCGTAATTCACCCCTGTAATACCAAATGGGATTTCCTTTGCTGGAATAAGTGTCAGATCGCCAAGTTCATTCATAATTCTTGGGTTAGTCAATGCTTGTAATGCGTAGGCTGTTTCAAAGTCTTCTGCGTCCATGACATCGTCAAACAATGTAATGGGAGGGAATTTCGAATTAACCATTCGATATGAGGTTTGTCCAGACAATAGAATTCGATTTTTGGGTTCTACCATTGCCCACTTCTCATGCTATCGATTCGCTTGAACACTTCATACAAAGAGCCAAAGCTTCCCGTGGTTATAATAGATAATGGGGTTCTACCATTGAAATAGGGGTTGTTATTAGTCATTCCCATGAAACCATATACGTTATCAGGATTAGAAAACACTATTCTTAAAGCTTGGTGAATGTTAGCTAGATAACTAAGTCGTTCAAGCTGATCACTACTCAGAGATATAGTGTTAGGATTCTTTTGATAGCGATGAAAAGAACTTTTTGTAATCCCCAAAATAGCTTGTTTTTGAGCTGCGGAACATCCCCACTTATCAAGAATATTGTTACCCATTTGAAACGCTGCACAAGGGTTAATAGTTGGAGAATGGTGAGCTTCTTCTGTAGTTGACATTAACGTTCTCTCAATTAAGTAGCAATAAAAGGATAGTCTCATTTGGGACTTAAGTCAAGAATTGCGCTCAAATGAAGTCGGCGTTGCGTTGTGGTCTAGGACACGTTTCGCTTTGAAGTCAAAATTCTCAGCTATACTGAGAATTAGTAAAACCGCCGTTCTCACCTAACTTCGTAAGTATTTGTTTTTTCTAGACCCCGATTCTCATTCTCAGTGAGAATCTCCAGAATTATGGTTTGTGGATCTGTCACTGCGCATAATCGATGAGATTAATCTAAGGTTCCTGTATGAGCACTAATGTATAGAACAGTCATAATAATCTTAATGGCACAGTAAACCTTAGACATCTATAGAAGTGGTGTCTCTGGCTAGCTGTTATATATCGATAGCAGGCATTTAACGTGTCTGCATATCGATAAAAAGTTACACACTAATTCTGGAAAACTTGGTAATACTGAGTTTGTAATTTCAATATTATGGTTTGTTAGCCTTAATTAGCTTTAGTAAATTAATCTTACGAGTTTTGTAGGCATTATTTTCAACGTTCTCGGTAATACTTTTTTTAATGACTAGGTTTCTCATTTTTAAAGCCTTATTAAGCTCCCCATTGGCCTCGTAACCATCTGCCAAACTATCATACGCATCGGCTTTATGGGGGAAGTTATCAACGTTTTCCTCAAAAGTGGCTATTGCTGTAGCAAAGTCTTTTTCTTTTAACGCGTTGTACGCTATCCGATTAATAGCACTGTAGCTTGGCTTTATTTCATAACCGTAAACTTCAGATTGTCTTTTAAAAAACTCTTTGATTGCTGGAATACCTTTAGCAATAACTTCTTTAGTCGGACGCAATGTAGCGTATAGATTTTGGTAAGCTAAAGACTGCCCAGCAAGTGCAGTAGTGTTGTGGCTTTCAGAGGTATCTAAATCAAAATTAAATTTAAATCCTTTTCGATTATGTATCTTAAGTAACTCTGTGTATTTCTCAAAAGAACCAAGCATATTTCCGCCTTCATTCCCCATATTTACGTAAAGATATTTATTTAATTGTTCAGAGCTTTTCAAAAATTTTTCCGCTTTTTCGAATATGACTTGTTTGTGCCACCATAGGCTGGGGCTGAATGCGAAATGAGCTTGAAACAGTTCCGGCTTTGAATGAAGAGCGTAGATTGAAAGCAGCCCTCCTAACGAGTGGCCTGAAATGACTTTGAAATTGTTAGCGCGATAGTTTTTATTTATAAATGGAATAAGCTCTTTATCAATGAAATCAAGAAAGTTATCTGCACCACCCGAAAGCCCCCATTCGTTGTAACTTTTATCATAAGTAGGGGTGAAATCTCTGGTGCGATGTGTATTCATTATCGCGACAATAATCATCTCTTGCGCCATATTAGACTGGTTAAGTAAATCTAAAGTACCTATGGTATGAGCAAAGTTTCTTTGTCCATCCAATAAATAAAGCACTGGGTACTCAAGCATTTTATTTTGATTATAGTTATTAGGTAAATGTATCAATAAATCTCGTTGTTCTGACAAAACTGTTGAATACAAGCCGTCAACTATTGAACTACCACGTATATTGGCACTTACTTTTTCGGAACCAATCAACAATACGAAGATGAAAGCTATTATCTGTTTTAACATAAAAGAACCCATTATTTTTTAATTACTATTAGAAGATAAATAATGTAACTAAGACTTTGAAAAAAATAATGAAGTTGTTGTGAAAAAAGGTGACGAAAATGTGAATTTAAAAAATTACTTGCTATATAAAGAGTCGAAGTTGATTTAGTTTTTAAATGCAACTTCCTGTGTGATATTGTTAAAGAGGACGGATTAACTTTAATTTTATTACAGCGGGTTATGATTAAATTTGGCGAGTATATACTCGATGTTGAAGATGTACGTTTACTACACGTTAATGGTAATTCTGAAATACTTATAGAGCCTAAGCTATTTGAATTACTTCTGCTGTTCATCGAACGTCCAAATATTGTTATTTCAAGGCAAGATATTCTTGAACACCTGTGGGCAGGTTCTTTAGTTACCGATAATGCCATTAATAAATTAATAGGCAACCTTCGCAAGTTATTGGGTGACGACGCTAAAAACCCTAGTTACATTCAAACTATACCTAAAAGAGGATACCGTTTAGTTTGTGATGTAGATTCACTGAAAAACAGCACTTCAAGTCAAAGCAATTCAAACTTAATTGATAGTAAGAGTACGCCTAACAGGACTTCAAACAGCTTTGTTAGAGGCAAATGGAAAACCTATACGGGGATTTCTTTAGTTGTTATTTTGAGTATTGTCGTAAGTATTTTAATAATGGAAAAGCAGAGTGATAACAGCTTTTCCAGTGTCAGCTACTCAGTAGCATTAACACGAGATCAAGGTGCAGAATTATCTCCCATAATGCACCCTAATAATAAGCATCTGTATTATTTAAAACTACGTGATGAACAGTTAAATAATGAGCTATGGCTTAAAAACATCGACACATCAAGTACTAAACAAGTAGAAATCAACGCCAATATTAGCCATATTATTTCTATCGTAGAAAAAGCCAAAGATAATACATCTGTAATTTTTTACCTTGATAGACAGCCAGATAATTGTGGCGTTTATAAAGCCACATTGTCAGCTCTAGCGCAGGCCAATCAGAGAAGCCAAGCGCCACTAAAACTATTTGATTGCAGTGATAAGAGGGTCAAAGATATAGACTATCATGCTGGTCAGAATACCTTTTATTACGCAGCTCAACCCCAAAATTATTGGCCGAATCAAATCTATGCTTTTGATGTTGAAACTAAAGAGCATAGGCTAGTAACTCAAGTGCAACCCAAAGGTTGGGGGCATCATAGTCTTGATATATCCCCCAATGGTGAAAAACTTTTAGTTATGAGCACAGATAGCGACTACAAAACGCAGTTGCTTTCACTAAACCTGCTAGATAATAAAATTATAAAGGGTATTAAGTTTGAAAAACCTGTGTATGAAGCGATATGGCACCATGATTCAGAGCAGATTTATTATTTCACATCGCCACCTGCTCACAGAATCATCAAAAGTGACTTAAATGGTGAAAATGCAACTGAAATTATTAACTCGTCAGAAGAGTTACTACCAAAAATTTCTCGGCTACCTGATGGTAAAAATATACTATTTAGTACAGAGAATAAAAACTATAACAATCGCTGGTTAGGTTCTTCTAAAAAAAGAGAACCTATTGATAATTCATCAGTATTTGATATATATCCTGCATTGTTTCATAAAAGTAACCAGTATTTGTTCGTTTCTAAACGAAGTGGACGTATGCAATTGTATTTAGCAAACAGCCAATACAAACACGCCAAAATAGTCACTAATTTACTTAAATCTCATTGGCTAAAATATGTATCAATTTCTGAGGATGATAAACATGTTTTACTCAGTGCAGATAATAAGGTTTACCAAATTCCCCTAGATGGACTAAACGGCAGTGAGTTATTGACTGCATTTAATCAAGAGCATTTAGTTTATGAAAGTAAAGACCCAATTATTTCTTTGGATTGGCTTTCGAATAAAAGTGTGGCTATTACCACCGTAAATAACGGTAATCCTGAATTAGTAACAATACAAATTTCTAACAAGAAACAGGTAAAACTTGGCGGAAGATGGGCTTATGGATTAAAGGATAGCGAACAGCCAGGGCTTATGTATTTAATTGAGCAACAAAGTAACGCCTTGTATCATACAAGCTATTCGCCTCTTAAAGACAACTCATCAACTCTCCAGCGAAATTTTATCAATACTCAAATATCCCTACCTACTGATTTTTATCATGCAAAAGTAGATTCGAATAACCTGTATTACGTTAATACCGAAAATGGAAATGAATACCTTTACGTCGTGCCCTTAAATAAAAAATATGATAGCAGTAAAACTTTATTGAATGACTTTTCAAGCTATGACGTAAGTAAAGGCAGCATAATAGTTAGCGACGCAGATAGCATAGAAGGCGATGTTCACCGCACTATGTATTAAGCGTCCGTTTTCTGTTTGAAGCAAGCTGAAGGTTAATTGAAGCGAATGACCACTGTGTTTGATGTTCTGCAGTGGGAAAAACGCATAAAGTGACCGTAAATATTACTGATTGAGTCTCAGGTATTACGATTAGTCATAGCTTTGGTCTCTACAAGTAATGTACTCGGCCACTTATAGCCGAGACATTCAGAATATTTAAGCTTTGATATTTATATTGTGTCCAGCATTGCCTATTGGGCTGTTTGAACCTGTAGAAGGTGCAGCACTTTCAATCAATTGCAATGCCATTTTCCCTTCTTCTTCCGCGAGCTCTTTTGCTTTAACAGCGACTTTTAAAATTGTGCCATTACCGCCATTTTCAGGAGCAAAGCTTGGGGTGTTATTGATATTGATCGACATTATGGTTCTCCGAAGTAAATTACAGCAGTACTTAAGCTCGCTATCGGCAAATATCTGCAGAGCTTTACATTTAATTTAAGCACACAATATTTTTTAATGAAAGGTTACTAACCAATTGGATAAAACACCTGTTGTTAGTTTAAAACAGAATTACTTGTCGGGGGAGGGAAAGACTGAAGATAGTCGTGATTTTTTTACTAATGATGAGTTAAAATACGAACCTATTTGAACTGTGAAAGTTAGTTAAACTCGCTACTCAGTCAATGATATTCATCCAAACAGTAAAGGTACTGGTAACTAATGTTAGATAAACGAAATCAGTTAAGTAGTGACTATAACGAGCATGGTTACTTTGTCATTAGAGATTTTTTTAATGCTGCTGAGATTTCCTCACTGAGAAAAGTCATTTTAAAGTTTCATGAATTATGGAAACAAGACAATGCGACTTTTTACCGAGAAGTTGCTTTTAACTCTTCCTTAATTACCGGCAGTAAATACTTAGCAGGGGATGATCGCCTAACACTCTTCAACTTTATCAGTTCAAAAAAAATAATGAATATCGTTGATTCGGTTATTACTAGTAATCCTGCGTTTATGAATACACAGTTATTTTTTAATCCGGTAAACCCACAACTTAAAGATTTTTGGCATCGAGATTGTCAGTATGACCATGACGTAGATGTGCAAAAAAAAGTTATTCATGAAACTCAGGTTTTACATCTTCGAGTGCCATTATTTGATGAGCTTGGCATGGAGCTAGTGCCTGGTACACATAAGCGCTGGGACAATGAAGAAGAGTTTAATGTACGACAAGAAGAAAAAGGTAGGGAAAGTAATGAAGCATTGTCTACAGGTAAAAAAATTCAATTGGCTGCTGGTGATTTGTTAGTTTTTTCAGCCGATATGATCCATCGGGGTTTATACGGCTTGGATAGATTAGCATTGGATATTTTAGTTTTTGATTCAGCAGGCGATTTTGTTGACTATGTTGATGATGATTGTTTACCAGATGCTTCGATGTTAGAAAATATAAATGACCCAAGGTTATTTATTAATACGCTACACTTAAAAGCTATCAGTTAATTCTAACGTTCACCTTATATTGCTAGCAGTGTATGCACAAAAGTGTGCATACACATAAAGAACTAATGCTTATATTTAAGCAAGCTCACCTACTTTAGGGTTAGGGCCGTAGTCGTTAGCATCATGGCTGTCTTGTACTGTGAATATAATAAAGACAATAAAGCCGATAAGCGGAATTAATAAGATTAATTGCCACCAACCCGAACGGCCAGTATCGTGTAATCTTCTTGCTGCAATACTGAAGCTTGGAATAATCATTCCCAGCGTAAAGATAATAGCAAGAAAACCCATGCCGACCATGGCGTCTAAAACGCCGACGATTAAACTTAAAATAAAGTACACTAGAATAAACATCCAATATTCTTTTCTTCGTGCTCGACCAGTAAAATCAGCGTATTTTTTTAATGCTCCGATAAAATAATCCATTGTGGACACTCCTTGTTGTTATAAAACTTTAAATATGTACAAACCTCAATAAAAGACGAAAACCATCAATTAAAATGGCAGAGTTGAAACTGCCTGTTACAGTTTTTATTCTTATTTATTAGTTTGTTAGTGTACATTATCAAATGTTAAACCTTTAATATAGGGATATAAAAACTAAATGCTAATGACAAGTCAGCGCTAAACCTTTTATTACTTACAAAAACATCGCCATCCAATTGGCACTATGTTGTGAAAAAAACAGTAACCAAGTAAATGCACTGATATTTATAATAGCAGTGAGCCAAAAAGTAATTCTAAAAGCTCTTTTTTGTGATTTATGCCTAAGTATTTGCTGCGCTACAGCCGCACCTGGCCAACCACCAATTAAGGCCAATAGATGCAATGTGCTTTCTGGTGTGCGCCAAACTCCCCGTTTAGCTTTTGACTTATCAAAGGCATAGGCAATAAAAGTAACAGCACTAGCAACGAAATAGCAGAAGGCTATATTTTGAGGCATGAGTTCCATAACTACAGCAATCGGTAATGACATAAGAAACAAAATTGATAATATAATTGAAAACTTATTCACATTTTTAGCCTGTTTCTTCTTTAACTTTTCACCTGAATAAGTCGCATCATTAGCACAATATCGGCCTTGTTTATCTTTCGCTATGGAAAACGTGATCAACTCATTTATTTGTGGCGTACGTTTGCCATTTGAAAATGCTGTTTTATGGATAAACACATCATCGCCACCACAATTAGGGGCAATAAAACCAAAGGCTTTCTCGTTATTCCACTTTAGTAACTTCCCTTTTAAACGCATTTACTATTCCTTTAGATATATATAACTATCATGTTAATCCAGCGCATGAGTAATGATTATATTCTTATCTGGTAATTGGAGCCGCTAACGCTCATTCTTAACACTAAATATTCGATACAATAAATACATGCCAAATACTGATATACAGAATGTGAGGGCATTTAAAATTAAAACTATTGAACAAAAGCTACTTGTGTTTTGTTCTGCTTGAATAGTTTGTCATACGCATTTTAACTGAGCCAATAGATGATTTTGAATTTTTAGCCACTTAGAGTAATCTTCTGTTTCTTCCCATAGCTCTTTCAATTCTGAATTATTGACTATTTTGTTTACAGCGGCTTGTGCTTTGATTGCATGACTAGGCTCAATTTTTGGCAATTTACCAAATATAAAGCCTTGTTTTTTATTCAACCAAACCTTGGCCTCATCAGGTATAACAGAAAAATTTTGGGTTTGATTAGCGGCGATAACTTCTGAAGCAGCTAACGCATCAGAACAAAGAGGTGACTCTATGTAATCGTCATCGTTTAATACATCATTAATAGGTGCCATTAACACATTTAAACCTTTAGATTTTTCTAACTCAAATATCCAATCCAAGGCATCATCATTTCCAAAGTTAGTCTCACTCCATGCACCCATCATCATTCTCCTGTATACCTATAACGCCCTATTAATAGGCAAAAAATTGTTAGCTAACTTTTTGAGAAAAGCAAGCTGCAAACTGTTTCATGCGCCTGTCTAATTTCTTGTTACGTGATTTTATTCCTATAAAGGTTTATACCAACTTCTCTTGTAATCCAAGGTGATATTAATAAAGTGAGGATAAATATAAATATTTTTCACTTTATCAACTCCTCGAGCTTCTAAAGTTAAATATGATGACTTATATGGATTGCCTCTAAAGTCTGGTGCTGAACGGTGCAGACCCACCTTAACATTCAATGTATTCATGCCTTCAGAAAGACTGTACGCATCATCAACGCCAACTTTATTATCAAATTCGCCGCTATTCGCTACGAAGAATAACCTTGTGTGATCTTCAGCTCCTTTTACGTAGTTATAACTGACTTTAAGTAGTGAGTGACTTTCATTATGACTAATGACTTCTATTTCACAGATACTTGTTTTAGTTGAACATTCGTTTTCGTATATAACACCAGTATCACCTAGATTTACAAATAAACTCCCCGATAATTTCGTTGAGTTTACAAAGAAGTAAATACCGACTAGTAATAGTAAAAAAACAGAAACTATAATAATTTTTTTCATTGGTTATCCATAACGTTAATTAAAATTCACATAATGCCCTGAAAAGGACAAATTGTTGTTGATAAAATGTTGATGAACGAAAACAGTCAACTGTATCTTGTCCCGCTTGAATAGCATGTAATATGTACTCTTTACACTGAACTTACGAGAATTAGCACAAAAGCCAATAAGAAATACATAGAGCTTTGCTTAGAAAATTTAATATTAGGTTTAAGCCAATCCTTAATCGGAGTTGCTAACAAAGATGGGGATAAAAGTAATCCTCGAAGTAATGATAAAACACCACTAGCTCCTGCTATAGCGCCAAAATCCATCACATTAGTTTGATAAAACTGAACTGTTTGCATGATAACTACAAGAGCCATAAAACCTTTAATTAAACTTTTGCTACGTTGAATTTTTACCGCTTGATCTTCCATGGAATTTCAATCCTACTTAATACGTATAATACCCTTATAAGGGGCTGATAATAATGTGGCGAAGCGAAACTGTCGGCAACCCCACTTGAAACTATTGTTAGGTATGCACATCACAAATGTGGCCCAATATCATTGCTGTCCGCCAAAAACTTAAAGCCGGGTTCTTCTTTTTTTAATGATGGTAACCTTATAAAAAACTGGTACCCAACATAAGACAATAAAAGAAAAGATATTGAACCCATAATGATAGTAAATGGATTCTGTTTAGGATGAGAGCCCATATCATATGGATTGAAGCAATATGTAAATGCTTGGCCATGAGGATAAAAACTCTCATACACGGCCAAAACGAATGCAACTAAACCTAACAAAAGAATGAAATAGTTCACCCAAATAGAATACTTACTCATATCTTCCCTGTAATAAATAACTAACTGTTTACTATGGAGGGTTTTTACTTAAATCTGTGCCAAAACTTTATTTAGCTGTCATTAATATCACATAATTTCAAAGCTTTAGAAACCACAAAAAAATTAATTCATACTGAAACTTGGATATTATGATTTTTAATATCAATAAATTAAAAGTACGATAACGCGTTTTCTACTAAGGCTTCCCGGTAAAATGGCGATTCTAGTTGATTAAGATGCGCGTGCAAAAGTAACAGTACACCGTTAATGCGCCTTATAAGCTTAAAGTTACTATATTTCTTTGAATATTTTTAATGCGAATCAGTGCCCGCTATTAAATTGGCATTTTCATACGCCGCTATTTCCCCTACACTCTAACTATCTGACATTACTTAATATTGTGTTATGGCTGCTGACCGATTCATTCCTTATAGAAAACAAGATATTGTTGAAATGTGTTTACGTGAACTCGAATTTGACGATTCTGGTACATCGTTTAGGCAATTTTGTGAGCTACTCTCAAACTCTTTTCATGTTGAATACCATCAAACGTTAGAGTCATTAAAAAATGATTACGCGCCGTTTGATCCCAATGCCGATACCAAACAACTTGAACCATATTCATCAGAGCAAAAAGCGCAATGCCAAGCTCGATTTGCAGAAAATTTTGCTGGCGTATTGAATGCCGCCAACTTTGAGAAAATTACCGAACAAGATCTGCAAGAAGCATTAACGGAAGAGTCATTATTTAAAGTCAGATTAGAAGTTGAGTTTGACGATTTTGAACAGGTAGTTTTTTACCGTAGGGGTGAGTCGCAATTAAGTGAATCTATCACGTCGTTTTTTGGTTTACGTAAACAAAGTATTAATTTCACCAACTTTGATCGAGTGGCAGTGTTCATAACCTTTAAGGGTAAAGAACACTTTGATCAGAAAAATAAGCCATTACTAGGCTTTGAGCCCGGTTCGACCATAGTAAAGTTATTTCAAAATGTCCCTAAGGCCGATTTAGAAATGTTATTTCCAAACAGTGAAGTACGAATGAGGCCGATTGATAAAGCGATTATTGGCGGCTCCGCTGTTGTGGGTGGCGCGGTTGTACTGGTGACAAAACTAGGCGCATCGCTTGTTTTATTAGCTACGCTATTGGCTTTTTGGTTAGGCTGGCGCGAAGAGTCAGTTGAAATGACCCAACAACATTTTATTTCATTTGCCATTGGCATGGGAGTTTTAGGTGGTTTTGTTTTTAAAGAATGGAGTAAATTTAAAAATAGAAAAATTAAATTTATGAAAGCCTTATCTGACAACTTATATTTTAAAAACCTCGATAATAATGCCGGTGTTTTTCATACCCTGATTGATGCTGCTGAAGAAGAGGATTTCAAAGAAGCTATTTTGGCTTATAGCTTTTTACTAAACAACTCCTCAGGGTTAAGTGCTCAAGCGTTAGATAACACCATTGAACATTGGTTTGAAAATAAATATCAATCACAGGTAGATTTTGAAATTTCAGATGCATTAAGCAAGCTTGAGCGCCTGCAGTTGGTTGTAATGAAAGATGATATTTATCTCGCCGTACCTTTAGACAAAGCGAAACAAAAGTTAGACGCATATTGGGATAACATTTTCAAATTTGCCTAAAGCATAACGCTGAGATTAGGTTTTTTAATCTAGATAATACCTACTAAGTTGGTTAGTAGGTATTATCAACTTGCCAGTAATAAGTTACATCAGTTCCCACACTTCCCAGCTTTCAAATTGATATTGCTCAGCTAGCTTTAACGCAATACCTTGATGCTTTTGTGCCAAATCTTGTCTATCAATAGCGTCATAATAAACACTCATTTGTTTATGCCAGCCAGGAAAACTTTCACCTTCAGCTTTTACATTCTTTAATAACTGTAATGCTTTTGGATGATCTTTCTTTTTATTAAAGCCATTGGCAAGATGAATGTTAACCATAGTGTATGACTCAGGAAACTCTGCTTTAATCACCGCTAATATCTCGTCAACTTGCTGAATTTGTTTTGACCAAAACATGTATTTCGCAAATTGGTAGGCGTGTAACCATTCAAATTGAAAGCCTGCCCAGTTTTTTTGTTGTGCTTTAAAGTGTGCGAATACGGCTTTATAGTCGCCAATTGCCAGCATATCAGTGCCATCAATTGCGTAATGAGGTGCTAAAAATTGTAAGCCGTCATAAAGCGCAGGTAGGGCAGTAGTAAAGTGATTTTCATTAGGGTAATGCTTGTACTGCCACCTTAATGATTTAGCTGCCGACGCTTCAAACACTTTAACAACTTCATCAACGCCCATGTCTTCTTCATTAGCAAGTGAAATAAATACCGGCGCTTGCAGTTTATTTGCTGCTAATAATGGTGTCAGTTTTTTTGGTAAGCTGTTGCCATCAAACCAAGCACTTGGGCTCATGGCGAGAAAAGCATTAAACGGTGTATCTTGTTGCATCATACTGTAAAGCGTGAATAAACCACCGAGTGAATATCCTGAAAGGGCCTTTTGCTTATTGGTGCGGTAATTTTTATCAATTAACGGCAGTAACTCTTGGCTAATATAGTGTTGAAGTTTTGCTGCATCACCGAAAGCATCATCATTCTTATCTGGCCATGTTGTCGTTTTAAGGTAGTCATCACCGCCTTGATTCGCTATTCCTATTACGATCATCGGCGGAATTTTTCCCATACGGGTAAGGTTTTTTACTACCGCTGAAACATGTTGAAATTGAAAGTCAGCATCAATAACGTACAGGCTTGGGTAATGGCGCTTATTCATCAAATAGCGCTCTGGCAGCGATACCATGTAACGTCTTTTTTCAGCAAATATTGTTGATGAATGCTGATATTCGTAACCACTAAGAATAGGTTTGCTGGCGTGTTCAGCCTCAGCAGCGTAACCATTAGCACTAAGAATAATTAACCCGCACAGTACAAAAATTATTTTTTTCATTAACCAAACACCTGAGACAATTTTTAGATGATTTACATTATCAGAACGCATGAAAAAGACAGTATAGCTTTGGTGAAGAGTTGGTGAAGCTTAGTATTCACTATAAATAATAGTGACTTAAGCTATTTTTTTTGATGAGATTTTACTAGCTGGTGTCATGTTATCAAGAAAAATCATTGGTATAATTATTAAACAAGAGAACAAGTTGGAAGATTTGTGATAAGTTTGCGATTCATCAAAGTAAGTTTTTGTGATTGGTCTAAAATACAAAACCATGATGGTTTCAAACGTATGTAACCAATTTATATTTCAACTGATTGGATAATAAAATGAAAAAATATCTGCTAGTTTTATCAACGTTATTATTTGTGCTCATGGGCTGTAGTAAGACAGTAGATGTGCAACTTGATACCGAAGTTACCGTGTTTTTGAGCGATGGCAACGACACAAAAATACAGCTTAGCGCACAAGACCCTGAATACATCATGCTAAAAGAATGGTTGGAAGAAAATAAAGCGGGCTGGTTATCTGCATCAGGCCGTTACTCAGGAGGTGTTTATCTCACTTCTGGTAATTATGGTATTCAAGTGACTGATAGCAAGGTTGTGCTGTATTCAAGTATTACTGATAAACCAACTGCCATTTACGCGCAAGAAATTGAACGTATCGATTTAAGAGCATTGAAAGACTTAGGTAAGTAGCCTTGTAATACGGCGTTTAATTACCTGAAGATAAACGCCTTCTTTCAATAGTTATTTGCGCTATAGCAGCATTAAAGCTATACGAGTATGCCGTTGCGCGTACTCTTGTGAAATCTTCTATAATAATACTTTAAATTAGCTTCGTCTTTTTTATCACTACTGCGTCTTATGGTCGTAAATCAATTTAATTGAAGTGAGAATGAAGATGCTTAAAATTATTAGTTTTAAAATTTGTCCATTTGTTCAGCGTGTAACGGCAGCACTGAACGCAAAAAATATTCCTTATAAAATTGAGTATATTAGTTTAAAAAATAAACCCCAATGGTTTCTGGATATTGCGCCCAATAGACAAGTTCCAGTGCTAATCACTGAGTCAGGTACAGCGTTATTCGAATCAGACGCAATTATAGAATATATAGAAGATGAATTTGGTGCAATTGACCCCCAAATTACTAATGAGCAGCGCGCAAAAGACCGAGCATGGAGCTATTTAGCAACTAAAAATTATCTATTGCAATGTGGCACTATGGGTAGCAAAGAAGAAACTGTTTTCAAGCAAAAATCAGCAAAATTAATTGCTGAATTTGCAAAAGTTGAGCAACAACTGTCGACAGATAGTAAATTTTTTAAGTCAAATAATCTTAGCAATGTAGATATTGCATGGTTACCGCTTTTGCATCGTGCTGCTATTGTTAAAGCCCATACAGGTTTTGATTTCTTATGCTGTTTGCCGAAAATGCAAAAATGGCAAACATCGCTGTTGGATTCTGGAGCTGTTAAGCATACTACGTCAGATGATTTCGAAGCGCTTTTTATAGACTTTTACCTAACAAATACTTACTTAGGCAATGGCGAAAAAGAACTAAGTGCCAACGATTGTAATCAAGCACATTGTTGTTAATAATTATATGCTTAGTCAATAGAAAATAGAGTAACCCCAAAACTAGCCGAAGCTTGTTTGGCTAGTATAAGTAGCGGAGTGTAGTCGATGAAAGTGGAGTCCATATGGCGAGAATACCGTGCCAGCTTAAAGCGATTTTTGCATAAGCATGTAGCAGACCACGACGATGTTGATGATTTATTGCAAGATATTCTTATTAAAAGTTATCAAAATTTACATACGGTAAAGGACATCAAAAAAGTCAAAGCTTGGCTATTTCAAATTGCCAACAATACTATTATTGATTTTTATCGAAAACGAGGGAAGGCAGTTAACGTTGCCGCGGAAGAACTTTGGTACGAACAACCTGATGAAGATGTAGTAAAACAGCTATCACATTGCATTGTACCCTTTATAAATGCTTTACCGTCACAAGAAGCTCAGTTACTCACTGCGATTGAAATTAATGGCATGTCACAAAAAGCGTATGCCCATCAACACAATATAAAATATTCGACATTGAAATCACGAGTACAAAAAAGTCGTGAATTGCTGCTCGGTCTATATAACGACTGCTGCGAACTTTCGATAGATAAACAGGGTAATTTGATGGGGTTTCAAGAAAAATCAGCTAACCGTAAAGGCTGCTAACTGACGTAAAATGTTGTGATTTAGTCTTTTAATTTAACACGCCAGCGTCCAAAATTTCTTTATCAACCAATTGCTTTAAAATGCCATTACATTTAGCGCGAAAAGTATCACGTAATAGCCTTACTGCGGGAGTAATTGACTGTCGACTTGGGCAAATAATCCATAGCTCGGTATAAGTGGGTTGGTAGTCAGGTAAAACACTGACTAAGTTGCCTGCTAGTAAATCTGCTGCAACATCTAATGCTGATTTAGTCGCTAAGCCTTTTCCTGCAACGCACCAACGTCTGACTAAATCACCGTCATTGCCGGCGCGGTTACCACTCATCTTAATTTTAAACTTGTTTTCTTGATGGGTAAAATCCCAAACATCGTGAATAATGTCGTGAAGCTGATAGAAAAGGCCATTATGTGCCGCCAAGTCATGAGGATGTTTCGGTGTGCCATGCTGGTCTAAATAACCTTGTGTGGCACACAATAAACGTGGCACGTTACATACTTTAAAGCCAAACAAGCCTGAATCAGTAGGAGAGCCATAGCGGAGTGCAATATCGACAGAATCACGATAGAAATCGATGTTGCTATCACTTAAATTTACTTTCAAGCTAACGGCGGGGTGAGTTTGCATAAATTCATCTAGCCAGGGCACAACAACATTGCGTCCTAAATCAGAAGAAATACCAAGACGTAATTCACCGTCAACAATAGCTAAATCATCTTTAACATTTTGTTTGGCTTGTTCAAGCATATCGAGTGCTTGCTGACAGTGAGGAAGATAGCGCTCTCCTGCGCTACTGACTTTCAAGCTGCGAGTTGTACGAGTAAAAAGCTCAACACCTACACTGCGCTCAACACGCTTAACAGCTGCGCTAGCGGTTGCTGTTTGCATATCTAAGCTGGCGGCAGCTGCAGTGATACTGCGAAACTCGGCCACTTTTAGTACCACTTGAAGATCTTCTAGCTGCATACTTTCAATTATTTTTTGATAATGTTTCAATTATTATGCTGTTTATTGGTGGTAAATCAAGCGCTATCATTCATTTCAAGTTAAGACCAAAAGCAAGTTAACCAGTAAATAATTAAGTGAGAAGTATGATGAAAGCCATTGGATATACACAGTCGTTACCAGTTACCAATCCACAATCTTTAATGGATATTGAACTACCTCAACCGATTGCTACCGGTCGTGATTTACTAGTGAAAGTAAAAGCAATCGCCGTTAATCCAGCCGATTATAAAGTGCGTTTAAATTCTGTACCCGCTGAAGGTGAATATAAAGTGCTAGGTTGGGACGCTGTGGGTGAAGTGGTTGCTGTAGGTGAAAATACTAGTCACTTTGTTCCCGGTGATATCGTTTATTATGCTGGTGACATTACCCGCCAAGGTAGTAATGCAGAATATCAGTTAGTGGATGAACGTATTGTTGGCAAAAAACCAAAAAGTCTATCTGATGCTGAAGCCGCTGCCTTGCCATTAACCGCAATTACCGCTTGGGAATTATTATTTGAACATTTAGGTATTAAGCAACAATCGCCAAATAATATTAAAAAATCAAATGAAGTTATTCTCGTTGTTGGCGCTGCTGGTGGTGTTGGTTCAATATTACTACAAATAGCTAAAGCGGTTACTGGCGCTACTATTATTGCAACAGCCTCGCGTGAAAGCTCAACGCAATGGGTGAAAAAATTAGGCGCAGACTATGTAGTGAACCACAACCTACCATTACAACCACAAATTGATGCCTTAATTGCTAATGAAGGTATGGGCCAAGTTACTCATGTTGCAAGTTTAAATAGCACAGAGTCTTATTTTGAAACTTATACTGAGTTATTAGTGCCATTTGGCAAAATTGCCATGATTGACGATCCGAAAACACCGCTAGATGTAATGAAACTTAAGTCTAAAAGTTTATCGTTTCATATCGAGTTTATGTTTGCTCGTTCAATGTTTAATGCGGTTGATATGCAGGAACAAAGTCACTTGTTAAACCGTGTTGCCGAGCTAATTGACCAAGGTTATGTGCAAACGACTATTGGTAAAAATTTAGGTGCGATTAACGCTGAAAATTTAAGAGCAGCGCATCAAGAGTTAGAAGCAGGTAAGTCAATTGGTAAGTTAGTACTACAAGGTTTTTAATCAGCCTGTAAGACTATCGAAAGCAATATTATTAATGAATAAAATAACTTAAAAGTGAGAAATTATTATGGCTGCATTAACCATAGTTGCCAACATTAAAGCGAATGCTGACAAAGTTGCGCTAGTAAAAGCTGAATTACTAAAACTGATTGAAGTGACACAAGCAGAAACTGGCTGTATTAACTACGACTTACATCAAGACAATGAATACCCGGCGCATTTTATGTTCTATGAAAACTGGCAGTCACGTGAATTATGGCAAGCACATATGGCTAACCAACATTTGCAAGATTATATGAAAGCCACTGAAGGTGCCGTTGAAGAGTTCACATTGAACGAAATGACACAAATAAGCTAAATTTATACGTAGCAAGCAATAAAAAAATCTCTCAGGAATGGGGGATTTTTTGTTTCTAATTTATTGTGAAAGTAGCTTTTAGCGGGGAGAGTTTCTATTGAAGAGCAAAAAATTTCATGACCTGTGCTTTAAAAGATAGCTGACTTGGCTCTGACACTAAATGCCGACAAGCTTGCCACCAAGCATTAACCACTTCAATGTTGAGTGATTCAATAGTTTTAGGATGCTCATTTTCAATAGCAACCACAGTTTCACGGCTGATACCGACTTTTCCAGCGAGTAACTTTTGTGTAAAGCCCGCTTCTTTTCTTAATTTTTTTAACTCTTTTCCAGAAAAATGTGACATTTGTCATTGATCAAAATTAATACAGTTAGCTTAATTCTAAGAAGTAATCATGATTAGGGCAATTAATTAACTTTTTATTTACAAAAATAATTACCGATATTTTGGTGTTTTTTTTTCTTTTTGGTTTAAAAGCAGAAAAAAGTTATTGCTAATGTTGTGATATGCTATCGCCTTAGACGAAATACATTATTGGTTTATTTGGAATTATTACGTGACTTTACTTTTTATTTACCTGGGCGTTGCTATTGGCGTGTCGTTTTTGTGTTCAGTGTTAGAGGCGGTATTATTATCAGTAACGCCTAGCTTTGTTGAGCAAATTAAAACAAAAAAACCGAAAGCAGGTGCGGTATTAGCGAATGTTAAAACTCGTTTAGATGAATCGCTTTCTAGTATTTTGATTTTAAATACTTTTGCTCACACTATGGGCGCTGCAGGTGTTGGCTCGCAAGCCATTCAAGTCTTCGGCGAAAAATGGGAAACATTAATTGCCGTATTGCTTACGCTAGCGATATTATATTTTTCAGAAATTATTCCAAAAACCTTAGGCGCAACATTCTGGCGTGGCTTGGCAACGCCTTCTGCTTACGTTATCACCTGGTTGGTGAGATTAGTTTATCCACTGGTATGGATTTCAACGCGCCTTACACGCCTATTTAAAACCGGTAAAGAAAATGAAATTACCCGTGAAGAAATTATCGCCTTGGCGTCATTAAGTCATAAAGATGGCAGTTTGTTTTCGCAAGAAAATGAATATTTGTCGAATATATTGAAACTGCGAGAATTACGTACCGGACAAATATTTACCCCTCGTACCGTCGTGCATATGTTGCACCAAGACGTTACGGTAACTGAGGCATTAAATCATGAAAAAGCTTCTCAATTTACCCGTATGCCGATTTATAACAAAACAGTTGATGATATGACAGGTAAAGTGATCAAAGGTGACTTGTATGAAGCCGAGCGCAATGGTCATGGTGATGAACCAATTGTTAACTTTAGTATTCCGCTAAAGCGAGTATCTGAAAAACTGCCAGTACAACAGTTATTAGACATGCTGATTAAAAACCATATGCACATGGTTTTAGTTGAAGATGAATACGGTCAAACCTCTGGCGTCGTGACGTTAGAAGATGCCATTGAAACCTTGCTTGGTCGTGAAATTGTTGATGAAAGTGATGCTGTAACTGATATGCAGGCGCTTGCTCGTGATAAATATCGTGATCGACTACGAGAAATTAAACAGCACGAAGACGAGCAATCTGATTAACGCTTGTTGTTATCAGCGAGTACTTTGCTTACTCGCTGAGTAATATTTAATTGACTTATGTGCGGTAAATACCGCACAGTGCTGTCTTTCCGATCAATTCAATAACACTTGTTGACCACCTTTTCCTTTATGATGACACTATTTTCCAATAAAAAATGCCTTGTACTATTCGTTTTACTTTCTATTACCGCTTGTCAGCAAACCCCTAAAGTAAATAATGCAGAACTTGCCATTAATGATCATTTAGCAACACCAAATGCTATTGCTCAATCATTAATGTCATCAGCCGAACCGCTTATTTCAACGCCAATAGTACATGACGATATATGGCAGCGTATTCGCAGCCAATTAAGTATAACTGTGCCCGATAACAAAGAAGTTGCTAAGTGGCGTAAGTATTATTTGCGTCACCCTAATTTTATGGTGACTATCTCTGAGCGTGCTGAACCGTTTCTTTATTATATTGTTGAAGAAATAGAACGTCGTAATATGCCAATAGAGTTAGCTTTGTTGCCAATAGTGGAAAGTTCTTATTTACCTTATGGTGTTTCTAATCAGAGTGCTGCGGGTTTATGGCAATTTATGCCAGTGGCGGCGAAACGCTTTAATTTAGAGAGAAATTGGTGGTATGACGGCAGACGCGATGTCGTTAGCTCAACTAATGCCGCTTTAGACTATTTTCAATTTTTTCATCGTACATTGGGTCAAGACTGGTTAAATGCCGTGGCAGCGTTTAATTCTGGTGAAGGGCGAGTTGGCCGTGCCATTGCTAAAAATAAACGAGCAAACAAGCCTTACGATTTTTGGTCGCTAGATTTACCACGAGAAACTACCGCTTACGTGCCTAAACTTTTGGCAATAATTGATATATTGCAACGAGCAGATGAACTCAACTATGTTTTCACTCCGATAAAAAATGCTCCTGCAGTTGTTGCTATTTCGTTGGAAAACCAGCTAGATATTACCTTAGCAGCGAAATGGGCAAACATTGAAGCCAAAGAGTTAGTCAGACTTAATCCTGGTTTAAATCGCGGTGTCACGCCTCCAGATATGGAACACTTATTATTAGTGCCGGTTGAAAGTGCTGAACAAATACAAAGTAAAATGGCCTCAACCAAGAAAAAAGACTGGTTACGTTGGCATAAATATACCGTCAAATCAGGCGATACCTTAAGTGAGATATCGACGAAACATACCGTTAAAGTTGCAGCAATTAAACAGCTTAATCAATTAACCTCAAGCAATATTCGTATTGGTCAAACGTTAGTATTACCACTAACAAGTCACATTGTTGACCTAAGTGATTTTACTCGATATGGCACGAAAAGACGCTATCATGTGGTTAAAAACGGCGATAACTTGTGGGATATTAGTCGTAAGTACAAAGTGAAAGTACAAGATTTAGTACGTTGGAATAAGCTCTCTGGTAATTCATTACTACAGCCCAAACAAAGACTAAAAGTATCGCTTTAAGTAACTTGCTATTCAGATGCTTTTTAAAACATTTGCCAGATTTTTTTTGCGACAGGGCCAAGGTTTTTTTTGCTTAGCTTTAGCAAGTGATAATCCACTGTTTTCGTCGTTTGAAAGTCATTTAATTCTAGTCTTGAAAGTTCGTTATTGGTTATAAGGTCTTTAACTAGACTCATAGGTAGTGTTCCCCAGCCCATACCTTGCTTGATCAATAACAACTTCGCCTCAAAGTTATTTACATACCAAATGCGTTGGCCTTGTTGAACTCCAATATCTATATTTTCAGTTTTTGTACCTGAATCTTTAACAACAATTTGGTATTCATTGATCAATTCATTGACGCTATTGATTGTAGTGAGCTTGGTTAAAAATTTAGGAGAAGCAACGCAAATAAATTGTCCTTGGTTGATAAACTTCATTTCAACTTTACCCGTTGGGAAGTAGAGCGAACTCATTGGTGAAATGGCAAAATCAGCTTGCTCCATCATAAGCTTTTCAAATGCACCAGACATATATTCCTGCTGAAGTATGATTTGCGTTGATTTGTAATGTGTTTGAGCATATTCAAGCACGGCTAATATGCTTGATAAGTCAAACGAAGCTTCAATTGCAATGGTAATTAGCGGCTCATTACCAATACGTATTTGCGTGGCAAAATGCTTTATTTCATCCTCGGTAGCGAGCAACTTAATGGCAAGTTGATAGACTTTGTTACCAACGTCAGTAAGCTGCATCCGATATTGATCACGGTTAAACAGTATAACCCCTAAGCTTTGTTCCATTTTTTTTATGGCGGAGGTCACCGTGGGTTGAGTTTTGAATACTTTCTCTGCGGCTTCTCGTAATGAATTACTTTCGGCAACCGCGACAAACATACGATACTGTTCAATTGATGGCATCATTGAAAAACTCTATGAAGTTAATATAAATAAATAATTATTTTAAATCATTATGGCTAGGTACTATGGCTTTATCAAATAGATTTATCGAGAGTCATTATGAATAGCATTAAACACTTTTTACCTAAGTTACCGAGATTTTTACTAGCGATACCTATGATATTGGCCGGTTTTGCCAAACTAGCTGGGGTGCCTGAATTACATCAAAGCTTTTCTATGATGGGGTTACCTATGTGGTTTGGTTACTTTATTGGAGCTGCGGAATTAGCAGCGGGGATTGGCTTATTTATTCCTCGTGTGTCGGTTGCTGCAGCGGTGGGATTAATGCCGATAATGCTTGGTGCGGCATATTTTCATATCGTTTATGCTGTTCCTTCTGCCATTTCTGCATTCATGCTTTTCATGTTGAGCATCTTTGTCATCTACATCCAAAAAAGCACAATTGGTCAACGCCGGTAACTAACGTTAACTAATCAAGATTGCTACTTATAAGTTTATTGTAGTAGCCTAAATTATTGAAAAAGCCTCCATTGTGAGGCTTTTTTGTTGCCAAAATTATACAGAAAAAGCTCGTTACACTTAAAAAATAAGCTGTAAGTGGCAGTTATAAATAAATAGGATAAGATAGGAAAAGCTTTAAAATAAGGATAGTTATGAAAAATATTACAATAAAAAAAGTTGTTTTAGCGGCACTCATGCTAACGGCACCATTACTGCAAGTAAATGCGGTAGAGCTAAAAGATTACGACACGGTTTTAGAAAAATATATTGATACCACTGGGCCTGGCGTTGCGGTTATTGTCACTAAAAATGGTCAAACGCTTTATAAACAGGCACGGGGTTTAGCGAACATTGAATTACAAGTACCGATTCAAACCGACACGGTATTTCGCTTAGGCTCAATCACAAAACAGTTTACTGGCGCGGCTATTATGATGCTAGTTGAGCAAGGGAAATTGTCTTTATCAGATAACCTGCATAAATATGTTCCTGACTTTCCAACCGAAGGTAATACGGTCACCATTAAACACTTATTAACTCATACTTCTGGTATTGCAAATTATACGCAAGATGAAAAAATCATGGAAAAGGAGTTAAAAACACCCACCACATTAGACGCTATGATCAAGCGCTTTGCTGAACATCCAATGGCACTAAAAGTAGGAGAAGCGAATCGTTACTCGAATACCGGTTATGTGCTACTAGGCAAAATTATTGAAGTGGTTAGTGGTAAAACTTATGCAGAGTTTATTGAACAAGATATTTTTGCCAAGCTAGCAATGAAAAACAGTCGTTTCGGTGGCTTACAACTTATTCCTAATCGCGCTAGCGGTTATTCTCAAGGTGAGAATGGTTACGTTAATGCTGGTTACATTGATATGATGTGGCCACATGCTGCAGGTTCATTATTATCAACAGTTGATGATCTAAATATATGGTTCAGCGCATTACGTAATGGCAAACTTATCTCTAAAAAGGGTTATGAATTAATGACTTCAGCCGTTAAATTAAATGACGGTAGTATGTCAAATTATGGTTTTGGTTTGGGTATGTTTAAGTTTAATAAATACGATGGCATAGGACATGGCGGTGGTATCCATGGTTTTGCCACTAATGCTTTATATATTCCTTCTGAAGATCTTTATGTAGCGGTACTGAATAATTACGATTCAGGCAATCCTAGCGAAATAGCGAGAATGTTAGCGGCTGTGGCCCTTGAAATTCCTCTGCCTAAATTTGAAACCGTTACCTTAAGTAAAAAACATCTCAGTGCAATGATGGGAGATTACAAACTGGACTCAGGTGACATAAGAAAGATATTTATCGAAGGAGATAATGTTTTTTCCATGCGCGGAGACGGCCATAAATGGCAAGTTTATCCTATGTCGGATAATGGTTTTTACTATGATAACAGTTTGAGTTATTTCACTATTGACAAAAATACTCAAGGCCAGCAGGTGATGAATTTCTATCGCAATTTATCAGCTACACCGGAAGTTGCAGTTAAACAATAACCAGCTAATTAGGCGATAAAAAAACGCTGTTATTGATGCTTATCGATAACGGCGTTTTTTGTGTTTAGTCTTAAAGTAGCAGTCAGTAAATTTAACTGCTTGATTTTATACCAATCCCATTAAATTATTGCCCACTTGTGCTGGTTAAAATAACCCAAGACTGCGTTGCTCTCAATCACAATAGCTTGCTATTGCTCAATCGAGCGCCTTGCCTTGGTTTATTTTTCCTACGCACAACAAGAGCACAAACTTAATGGAATTGATATTAATCCTGAAACGTTCATTTACATTTAACAACATTCAAATATTTGCGCAAGGTGTGTTGGTGATGTATAACACTATAGTGAATAAAAAGTAATCAAGGAAATAGTAATGCCGACACCATGGGATCCAGACACACCGATCTACATTCAGTTGTACCAGCAAGTGGTCACACGAATTTTAGATGGTTATATCACTGAAGGCGAACCGCTACCTTCTGTGAGAAAAGTTGCAGCGGAATACAAATTGAATCCAATAACTATTTCTAAGGCGTATCAAATGCTACAGGATGAAAACATTGTAGAAAAACAACGTGGTAAAGGCTTGTTTGTAAAGCATGGCGTGCAAGATATTATTCTAAACCGTGAACGAGAAAGCTTTCTCTCTTCTCAATGGCCAAAAATTCTTCAACAAATTAATCGTTTGAAGCTTTCAGCTGAAGATTTATTACCATCAACATTGGAGACTAAGTAATGACAACATTAATCTCTATTAATGGCTTAACTAAAAGCTACGGCAGTAAAAAAGTTGTTTCCGATGTTAATTTAACCGTTAAAGCAGGACAAATTTTAGGCTTGGTTGGGCCGAATGGTGCGGGCAAATCTACCTGTTTACAGTCACTATTAGGCTTATCAAATTTTAGTGGTGATATTGATGTACTAGGCTATAACCCACGTACTCAAAGAACCGAAATGCTTAGTGAAGTAGCCTACATTTCTGATGTTGCGGTATTACCTAAATGGCTTAAAGTTGAACAAGCGCTGACTTATATGGCGGATATTCATCCTAATTTTAATCGCGAGAAAGCAGAGCATTTCTTAGCAAAAACTAATATTGAACATGCTGCAAAAGTGAAAACCTTATCAAAAGGTATGGTAACGCAATTACACTTAGCCTTGATACTCGCCATTGATGCGAAAGTATTAGTGCTAGATGAGCCAACCTTGGGCTTAGATATTCTCACTCGTCACCAGTTTTATAATCACTTACTTGAAGATTTCTATTCTGAAGAAAAGTGCATCATTGTCACCACCCACCAAATTGAGGAAATCGAACACATATTAACCGATGTGGCTTTCATTCAAAATGGTGAATTGGTACTCAATGAAAGTGTTGAAGATATGCGTGAGCGCTTTAAATTACTCGCGGTAACTAACGAGCATCTAACGCAAGCTAAAGAGTTAAAGCCAATACATACCAACAGTTTAATGGGCTTAACGACAATGTTATTTGACCATCTAAGCACTGAAGATCTGCAAGCTTTTGGCAGTATTAGTTCACCGAGCTTAGCCGATATATTTGTTGGCATCATGACTAAGGAGGCCGTGTAATGAACCTTTCACTATTGACCATGAGCGTTAAAAAGGAATTATGGGAATTCAACAAACTACTATTTTGGGTGCCTATTATTATAATGATCATGATGGTGGCTGCACCCTTGCTGCAATTGATGATAATAGAAGACTATCAATGGAACGGTATTATTGATGGCCTAACACGACTGCAAAACCAAGAGGTAACCCAAGAGCTAGCGCGCGTATCATTTGCGGCAATATCTGGGCTATTTATGCCATTTATGATGGTGGCACTTTTGATACAGCTTTATTATTTTTTGGTGTGCCTATTTGATGAAAGGCGTGACATGTCAATCTACTTTTGGCGCTCAATGCCAGTATCAGATGCTACCGCAATTTCGACAAAACTATTGACCGGAGCATTAGTGATTCCTGGCATATTTATGTTGGCTGCAACGGTAACTTTGGTGTTGGCTTTAGTATTAGCCTTTATCGGCTGTATTGCACTGTCAGTCGGCTATGATATTTCTATTTGGCATGTATGGGGCAGTTTAGAATTATTTACTAATGTTAGTTTAGTTTGGTTGAGCTTAATTCCTTTCGTATTATGGCTTTTTCCATTGTTTGCTTGGTTAATGCTGATGTCGATGTTTGCCAATAAAGCGCCGTTTTTGTGGGCCTTGCTACCGATTATTATACTGGTGTTAGTGGAAGCTTTTGTTGTGCACTATTTTGATTTGAACTCGTCATTTTTTATTCAAATATTAACTGACTACTTCGGCATCAATGAAGATACGCTACAAAATAATTTTAACCACGAAGCCAACATGCGCTTAATGCCAATTAAAGTCTTAATGTCGAAAATAAGCGTTGTTGCTATCGCCGTTGGAGCTGGGTTGATGTACTTAACTTATTGGTTACGAGTTAATAGAAGTCACGCTTAATACTTCACAATTAAAGATAAAAATATCAGCTAAAGTTGAATACTTTTATAAGTGTTTAACTTTAGCTTTTTATTTCCATTTCTACTTCCACACGTTATCTATTCTGCTGCACTATGCTTGAACCTACTAATTTTATTGCTGAGTGAACTTATTACCCGATAATTACGTATGATTTTTAACGTCTAATACCGATTGGTATAAGTATTTAATAGAGAATAATATTGATGAAAAAATTTGCACTAATTATTGCCTTACTATTTATCACCGGCTGTAGCACGGTATACCCAAATAAAGATATTACCGGTTTGGCCTTTCCGGTAGTGACGGGTCAATCACTAGAAAAAAATACAGTAGCTATTCCAACTGATTTTAAAGATGAAATGACCTTACTATTAATTGGCTACAAACAAAATTCACAGTTTGATATTGACCGTTGGTTAATTGCATTAGATATGACGGAAACAAAAGTGAGTGCATATGAAATACCGACTATACAAGGCTTGTTCCCGAAAATGTTTAGCACGATGATTGATAATGGTATGCGAGCTGGCATACCGAAGCCTTTATGGAAAGGCGTTATTACCGTATACAGCGACGGCGATAAAGTACAAGCTTTTACGGGTAACGAAAATGCATCGAATGCGCGGGTAGTATTGCTAAATAAGCAAGGAAAGGTAGTGTATTTCTATGATCAAGGCTTTGCTGTTGCAGCACTAAACGAGGTGAGAAGCCAGCTAGCAAGTCAGCCTTAAGAAGAATAATTTATTAGCTAACAAAATATAGCGAGTATTAAAAAACTATACTCGCTTTAAATCATCAATTACTTATCACTAAAGCTTGTTCAGGCTACTTAACCGCTAACGCTAGTATTTCACGACTTTGCGTTAAGGTAATCGCTTGGTTTTCACCTAGTTTTACCATGTTGTGAGCGGTTAATTGTCCGATGATTTTATCAATAGCAGCAGCCTTGTCTTCACCATGCTCTGTCAATTGTGTTGCAACATTTAAGCTGTGATAAAACGCTTCTATCGCAGCAATAGTACGCTCGGCTAAATCGTCGCCCGCAGGTAAGGCAAAAACATTGCTACCTAACTGTTCTAATTTAGCTTTTTTAACCGCTAATTGGTTGCGTAATAATGACGGTTGTACAATGGCAAGTGAGCGTGCGTGGTCAACACCGTAAAGTGCGGTTAATTCATGGCCAATCATATGGGTAGCCCAATCTTGTGGTACGCCTGTACCGATTAAACCATTGAGTGCTTGGTTGGCAGTCCACATTAGGTTTTCACGCCAATTTAACGTTTCGCGTTGGTCGTATTGTTCCGCTAATACTAATAAGTTCTTTAATAAGGCTTCTGCGTAACCGTCTTGTACCATTGCATCTGTCGGCATGGTTAAGTATTGCTCACAAATATGTACCCAAGCATCAACAAGACCATTAATTAATTGGCGCTCTGGCAAGGTTTTCATGGCATCGGCATCAAGCACGGCAAACTTCGGCTGTACTGCAGGAGCGAAGAATGGCAGTTTATCTTGGGTTTCAGCACGGGTGATAACTGACGCTGCATTCGATTCTGAACCTGTTGCAGGCAAGGTAAGTACTGCGCCAATAGCTATCGCTTCTGTAACGGTATGTTTGCCTAATAGAATATCCCAGCCAGCACCGTCATAACATGCAGCAGCAGCAACATATTTAGCGCCATCAATCACTGAACCACCACCAACAGCAAGTATATAGTCTACTTTTTCAGCTTTTGCGATAGCGACAGCTTTATCTAAGGTTTCCATGGTTGGGTTAGCTTCAACGCCTGAAAATTCTAACCAAGTGTGATTTGCTAATGCATCTTGCACTTGCTGGTAAACACCATTTTTTTTAATTGAACCGCCACCGTATATAACCAGTACTTTGCTGGTACTTGGAATAGCGCTACTAACACTGGCAATTTTGCCTTGACCAAAATGAATATGAGTTGGATTAACGTATGAAAATTCCATGAAACACCTTTATATTTTATCTAATGAAAAAGCACGCTTACTTTTGATGTGTTGCATATTAATGTAGTTTTAACTAATGAAATAGCCATATTTATCGATATTCATTGCCTATTTGTGTAAAATCAAAAAAGTCTTAAATTTTCTCCTTGGATAAACTATGCTAACGTTAGCGTCATTAATGCAGTCTTTTTCAGATTTGAAATCATTAAATGAGCTAAATGGCGCCTATCGTACGGTGATCCCCGGCGTAAAATTTTATCGTGCTAGCAATAGTAGTGATAAACAACCTTTGCTTTATCAGTCGGGCATTATTGTTATAGGGCAAGGGCGAAAACATATTCATATTGCCGACAATTGTGTGCAATATGGCCCAGGTGACTACTTGGTACTTGGCGTACCTATGCCATTAGAATGTGAGGCGTTTGCTGAAAATGGTCTGCCAATTTTAGGCCTAGCCATTGATGTTGACTCGCATACTTTACATAAAATTGTTGGCCAAATTGAAGCACAAAGTAAAGCTGTGAACCATGCCAATCAACAGGAAAAAAGTATTCTCGATTTTGGTGTTAAAGCTAATACCTTATGTGAAGACTTCAATTATACGGTAACTCGATTACTTAAGGTTTTACACAATGATAGTGAAGCCGCCATTTTAGGCCCTGCCATTGTCGAAGAAATTGTTTATCGTGCGTTGATTGGAGAAAATGGTCATATCTTGTTTGATTTAGCCCATCATGATGGCCATTACGCAAGAATAGCGCGGATTCTTGATACCTTGCATAACAAATATGCTGAACTAATTTCGGTGGAGAGATTGGCTGAGCAGGCACATATGAGTGTCTCTGGTTTTCATCGCGCATTTAGGCAAGTTACCAGTGAAACACCTTTGCAATATTTAAAGAAAATACGTTTAAATAAAGCTAAAGATTTAATTGTCACTGATGGTAAGCAGGCAACAGAAGCTGCTGCCTTAGTGGGTTATAGTAGTCCATCTCAATTTAGTCGTGAATTTAAGCGTCACTTTAATGCTACGCCGAAATCTATTGTTTAACTTTATCAAAGATAAAAAACCAAAAGTCTAAGACTCAGTGAGTAATCGGCTACGCACATGAGTCATCAACATTCCGCACAATACTATGGTAACAGCGCCAATGAGCACTGGTGTGATCAAAAAACTCCAACTTTGCCCTGTCATCATAATGAGTAACGAATTTGCCCCCGCAGGTGGATGCGTGGTTTTACTCAGCAACATTGCGCTAACTCCTAAGCCGGTTGCCAATGCTAATGTTAGTGGTGTTACGCCAACAAACGAAATGAACGTTAAGCCAACAATCGTTGTAATTAAGTGACCAAAAATAACATTTTTTGGTTGCGCTAACGGGCTAGCTGGAACACCAAAAACCAATACTGCAGTTGCGCCAAAGGGGGCCATTATCAAAAGGTAGTCACTTTGATTGCTATCGAGAAAGGTCAATATACCGATTGCTAATGCGCTACTCAAACCTGCAAATATTGCTGAATATAGGTTTTTCATCACTTCCTCGCTATCTAATAATTTATGGAGACAAGTTTGTCTACCTCTGCATGGTAGACAATTCGGTCTTCTTGTGTCAAGGTTGTTGTGAAAATATAAGGAATGATATGAACGAGAAAAAGCATTTACTGACGATGACTGCCTTGGATTTATTTTATAAAAACGGCATAAATTCTGTTGGTATTAATGAAGTTTTAAAAGCCTCTGGTGTCGCAAAAAAAACTTTATACAATCATTTTGTTAGCAAAGACGCGTTAATTATTGCGACTTTGGAATACAGGCATAATGTCTTTTTGCACTGGCTGAAGCAAAGCTTGGCTAATTCGACAACAAATGAAGACCTAGTCAGATATTTGTTTAACGCTTTAACACGCTGGTTCAATAATGAAGTGCCCGAACTAACAAGTTTTAATGGTTGTTTTTTTATTAATGCCGCGGCTGAATGTGTTGGGCAAAGTGAAGAAGTTATCACTTATTGCCGATTTCATAAGGCGCAAGTGCGACAGTTAATAGCAAGTCATATGCAAATTATTGATGAACAGTTGTTAGATATGATTTGTTTACTTAAAGAAGGCGCAATTACCTCAGCTTACGTCAGTCAAGACCTGCAAGCAGCTCAAAAATGCTTACCTTGGTTAATGAGTTATATGAAAAAGTAAGCCATTGAGCACCAATGACTTACTTATTCTAAAGCTTGAAAAAGCATGTTGGGATGTAGATTGAATCCCTATTAAGCATTACTTCGTAATTGCCAAACACATGCCAGCGTAAGCAGAGCAAAGAAAACAGGGTCTGACCAACCCAAGCTAGAAAACGTACCAATAAAGCAGGCGTATGTAGTAATAGCAAAACCTATGCTGTTAGTTAATGCCAAACTTAGTAGTAACTTTTTAATCGCCTGACTCTTTGCTTCAATCTCGCGAAACATAAAGGCTACAATGCCTATTCCCGCAAGAAATATACTGTTGTGTTGCGACAAAAAAAGTGCATATTTGTCGTTAATTTCTAAGCCATATAATGGCCACAGTAGCGTAGGAATAAAGCAAAAGCAAAGATAAAATAAATTGTGCTATGTATGGTCAAAAATGTTTTGATGCTCATTTGCTGCTCCTGTTTAATTTTGTAGATAAACCAGCAAAAAGGTTATTTAAATGCACCGTGGTTGATGCTAGTTAAACTTTCATTTACATCAAAAATTTTACTGATAACTTCATTAACGCCGAAGCTTTTAAGGCGAGCAGCGTGCATGGCTAAATATGCCAAAGCTGTTTCTTCACTTTCAAATAAATAGATACCGCCGCCTTCTTTATCTTTTTCACTTTCTGTCCAAATTTTCCAAATAAAGCCTGGTTCTTGATTAATAGACTCGGCAAGATCTTTTAAAGTGCTTGCCATTTCATCACCAAATGGGCCGTTAAATGCGAAATGTAGTTGTAGTAATTTTTTCATGGTATTGCCTCTATTTGTCTATGTTGAGTAACGTCGTTTTAATAAACACCATTTTACTCGTAAAAAATGTACAATAAAGTTCATAATTTACTGCTTATATGTGGAAAAAATAGACCATGAGATTAAAGTCAACAATCGACCAATGGCTAACATTAATTGAAATAGATAATGCTGGTAGCATTCAAGCGGCAGCGTTACGACTCAATAAAAGCCATACCACGCTAATGTATGCGGTAAGAAAGTTAGAAGCGCAAATGGGCGTAAACCTACTTTATATTGAAGGCCGAAAGTCGGTACTTACTGAACATGCTCAAACTCTGTTGCGTCGAGCGAAGCCGATGATAGAGCAAGCACGAGAGCTTGAAGTAATAAGTAAGCAATTGTCACAAGGTGTAGAAGCAGAAATTATTATAACGATTGATCATTTGTGTTGCCGAAGTTGGTTATATCAGCCACTTCAGCAGTTTTTATCAGTTAATAGTGCGACATCAATTCAAATTCGTGAAACTTCTTTAACGAGTACTAAAAATGCGGTAATTGAGAAAAGTGCCGATATTGCGCTTGTTAATATTCCGGTAGCAAATCATTTAGCAGAGGCGTTTGGTATTGTATATATGGTGCCTATTGTGGCGCGAACTCACGCACTCGCGTCTAAGCCAAAGGTTTGTAATGATGACCTATTAGTTGAAACGCAAATTGTTGTTCGTGATTTGGGGGCTGATAACTCGAATGAAGAAGAAAATGCAGGTTGGTTGAAGGCTCAGCGTCGAATTACTGTTGATAGTTTTGATCATGCCATTACCGCGGTTTTATCTGGTTTAGGCTTTTGTCGGGTACCCGAACATATGTTAGAAAAGCTGAATAATAAGGTAACGGCGTTGGAAATTCAGGGCGGCTCTCGCTTTCAAATTCCGGTGCATCTTGTCGCGCCAAAAGAAGCGAGTACGGGGATTGCTGCCAAGCAGCTTTATGAAATTTTACTCGTCGATGCAAGAAAACGCTTAGCGTCTGCCGATTAAACGTTACCGCTATCTGGGCAATATTTAATTGCTTAGTAATGGACTGAAAGTAAAGGCAAATTGAATGGTATAGATAAACATAAAAAAGGGACGCAATTAACGTCCCTTGGTCATTTTATGGTTTATTCATTGGTATTGTTAAGGAAAGGTGATCAGGGTATTGCCTTTAGAAAAGAAAAAGCCACCACCGTTGTCTGCACCTAAATTGCTTTGACAGCGGTTAACGTATCGATTGCCACGGTTGCCGCGGTAACCAACACCCATCCACTTTGATGTTGGACGGTAACAAATTTCTCGGCTGACGCCATCTTCCCAAGTTACCATAACAGCATCGCCGGAATTGCCTAAGCTCGTGTCAATAACTTGATAGCGAGCATTGCTGAATCCAAAGGTGTCTTCAATACTCAAATCGCTATTGATTTTACATTGGTTATCAACAACAAAACCCATTACGGTGCGGTTGTCAAAGTGTGTTCTACAAACCGCTAATTCACCTTGTTGAGTTGATGCGACGTAAGGGGTTAACGCTGCTGTAGGAAACACCCAAGCGTTATCTTCAGGGAATTGGTAAATATACTGCTGCATGGCGTTATCACTGTTGTGCAACCAGCGACTACCATTGTCACCAAGCATTTCAGCTTGTTCACAGCGTTGACCGTTGAAGCTATAACCTACCGTGTCGTTATGTGAACACAACTGCACTAGCTCGTCGTTATCGTGAAAGAAGCTAATATTCTCGCCAGGTAAATTAGCATCGGCGCGAATAACTTGATATTCATCACTATGGAAGTTGTACTGGCCATTTAAACGATTATTGGCGCCAAGCTCACATTGGTTAAGTTCGTTAACTAAGCCGTAGTGTGCCTTGTCATTTGCTTCAAAACGACAAACCGTTTTTTCACCTGCACTTGTTGGTAGTTTAAAGGCTAATTGTGACGTCGACGGTGAAAGCCAAATATCATCAGTTCTTAAGTTATATTCCCACATTGCTTTAGGGCTGTTGCTGTTATAGCCAAAGTACCAATTTTTTCCGGTAGCTTTCATGACACCGCGGTCATGTTGCATACATTGACCCGCATAAGTACTAAAACCAACACCAGCTGCGTCTGCTTCAGGGCGGAAACATACTTCAATATCTAGCGGCTCAGGAAACCAGCTACTTTGCTTAACGGTAATTTTAACGGCTTCAATTTTGTGTTTAGCATTTGCATCAACCACTTGGTATTGAGATGAGCCAAAACCTTGTGTACCTTGCCAAACATTATTAGCACCGATAGTACACTTGGCCTCATCAACATAACCTAAAAGTTGTGTGCCTAAAATGCTCATACGACAAATAGCACTTTCACCATGGTCAAAATTAACCGTTAAAGCTGTAATGTCTGCTGATGGCAGCACCCAGCCTTCGTTTTCTGGTAATTGATCTAAGGTGTCACGTGATTGTGTTACATATTGATTGCCGCTTGAAAAGCCCCATCCTCGACCGTTGCTTGCCGTCATATTAGAAACACACTTGCCGCCTCTAATAAAACCAACACCCGTCCAAGGTTCATCATTGCGATAACAAACTTGTAGGTTTTCATCGGTTTCAGGCAAAGTGATCATCACTTTATCGTCTACTTGACTGATTGTGTTGCGGTTAAAGGTTAAGAAACTTTCAGAGCTCAAGCCGGCAATACCGTTGTAGCTGTTTAACTCGCCAATCGTACAAGTATTATTTTCGACAAAACCTAGCAGTGATTTAGTTGATAAATCTTTTTTCACGGCATGGAAATAACACAAGGTTTTCGCATCGCCATTAATATCAACACTAAAAGCTTCACTACTATTGGTATTGCCTGTGATGGCACCATCAAACAGAGGCAATGCGTCAACTAACGCTGCTCGTGCTTGTTCATGTTGCGCTTGTTCAGCAGCAAATTTTGCTGGTGTTGGATCTGAAAATACAGAAATATTAATAGGTAATATCAGTGGTTTAGTACTGGCTTGATCAAAATAGTCAATTTGAGTTAATGGTAATGAACCGGTATACGTTCCTTCAGTTAATTGTGGGTTATCTTCTAGGGTTACACTAATGCGTAAATTGGCATCAAACGATTGCTGATGTCTCGTTGAACAACCAGCAGCATCTTCCATTGGTTTCCATTCACAGCCTGGGTAGTGTTTGTCTCCCCATGCTTGCACTACCAGAGTTTCACCATTTTCTGCTGTTACCGGGAATCTAAAGCTGGTTTTACTACCGACATTTAATACTGGCGCTGTTGGTCCAACAACGTCAGTAGCGACATCAGTAATAATGCCAGAGCTAATATTCTCACTCATGTCTGGAATGAAAAATGTTGATGAACCTAGTTCTATTGCTCCGGTGTCTTGCGTTTGATAGCTTAAATTCGCCATAAACTCTTGGTCGGTAAGGCGAGCATTAAATAAAATTTTATCGTGAGCAGTTTTAGCAATATCAAATGTTATTTTACTACCGTCAATACGAGCCTCACCGAGTGAAATTTTTGCATCATCGTAAACAACATTTATCCAGTCAATGCCATTAAATTCAGCATCGGCTTGTTGGTAAAGTGTTAAGCCTTCAGCTTCATCAAAATGTAAAAAGAAATCCATATCGTGGTTAGTCGGCTCATCGCCTGAAGCAACCCGATTAACCGTACCGTTTGCAATTAGCTTTTGCATTTCAGCACGTACCGGATTATCCCAGCCGTATGCCATACCTGAGCCATGTTTGAAGCCCATGGTGTGGCCATATTCGTGGCTAAATGTACCGTAGTGCGAGGTATAAATATAATCGGTAATGGTGAATGAGCGATCTAACGTATAGGCGGCTAATGCTAACCAGCTACCACTGGCCAAGCCTGCTGCTTTATGCGCTTTACGGAAGTTTTTTGGAATGTCGTAAGTGGCAGTTTTATGCCATTTTGATAACGTTGAACTTTTTGATTCATCACGTTCAGACCAAAAATAATTTTGGTAATAGTCGTAAGTTTCAGCACGGGCATAAAACTTCATCATATTACGTTGAATATCGGCGTAAACGTCAACCCAAATATCTTTTTCAACACTTTCATTAAAGCCATTAGCATTAGGTGAATAAACACCGTAAGGCTCTAAACGGGTAAGTGTTGTTTCTGCTGATAATGAAATATCGGTTAATGCAACAGTAACTGTTGTACGTGGTTGAATTGCTTGCTTTATCGTGACACCTGTACCGTCAATAATAGCGTTTAAATCGCTAAACATGCGTACGGTGTTATTGCGAATGACAAGTTCACCATTGCCATTTACCGTTAAAGTAATATCTTTAACACTTGATGGACCACGTAAATCAGCAACGATGGCTTCTTCAGTGATTAGACTAAATGACGTTGTTAATAGTGTGGTTGGGGTTAAGTTTGGTGCCTCTATTTTTCGTTCAATAAATTCCGCTTGAACAGGTAAAGCTAATGGTGCAAGTATTGCCGCAGTAATTAATAAACGGCTTAGTTTTTTTTCTGCCCTAATAAACATATGGACGTCCTTCTGATAGGTAAAAAAGTGAGTTTTTTTGTTCTGTGGGGGCTTTTTTACTTAACGAACATGACCTTATAACACTGCTATTATGTGGAATCTAGTAAACTTTTGATGAAGACTGAAAAATTGTACTAAAGTGTTGTTTTTGCAACATCTTTGTTACACTTGTAATGAAATAACGGTGTTTTTTCTTTTAAAGAGGGTTAGTAAGTGTTTGTTTAATCGGGTCTAAAAAATACTAAAATGAGGTGACTTATAATGTGGGAAATATCAGAGATGTAACTATCTACATCATTACATCTCTTGTTGTTAAAAATCGTTACAATCTTAAGGCTTCCATATCGGCAATTATTTCTTCGAGTTTTTTAAATTCACGGCCATAAATTGGTTTCATATCTAGCTGGTAAATGGCACCAGCAAAGTAAGACAATAAAAATGCAATAAACATCACTGCACCGGTAAAAATAATGGGAACACCAAATAAAACTGGCACATTTGGAAAGTCTATTTGAAAGCCGGCAATAATAGACAAACCAATATTAGAAAAGCCAAGTTGTGCAATACAAGCCAAAAAAAATGCCGGGTAAACAAACTGGTAAATTCTAGTGTATTGCTGGATCAAGCCTTTTAACCAGGCATCAAATGATTTGATGTATTGGTAGCTGCTGGTATTTTTATCCATTCGTTCTAACTCAGCCAATTGCTTTTTGCCAAGCCAGACAAGTGCCAATAACATAGAGGCAATAAACAGCGCTAAAGCGGGCATACCAAAGGCGCTTAATATGACCAATACTGCGAATGCGCCGATGGCAATAGCAATAATATTCCAGCGAAATGTTCGTTTTAATTTATCAACAATATTTTGCGACTTTTGGTTATACAAATCATTAATCTTTGGTGCAATTAATGCCTTGTCGTCGATAAAACCTTGTTGCCAAATTGTTTCTATTGATTTAGTCATTTAATTGCTCTCCATATTGAGTATCTTATTGAGTCGCTGTTTTATGCGGGTAATACGAACACCGATGTTATTGGCATTTGTTCCGATAATATCGGCAATTTCTAGGTAACTTTTCTCTTCCAAATATAACAATATCAATGCTCTGTCAGTTTCCGTTAATTGTCGGATAGCTGCATAGAGTTGATTAATAGATTCATCAGCGAATGTTTTGCTGTCAGCAACCGCTTCTGCAGGTAAAGTGTCAGACGCAAAATGCTGATAATGACTGCCTTTCTTCTTTTTTAAATATGTTAAACAAACATTTAAAGAAATTTTATATATCCAAGTAGACCATTGTGATTTTTCTTGAAAACTGTCGTGGCTGCGCCAAACTTGCAAGCAAACCTCTTGATAGTAATCTTCAAAATCTTCTTGAGAGTTGGTATACGCTCGACAAATTTTTATAATAATGCCGGCGTATGGCAGTATAAATGCGGTGTAAAAATCACTTCCCATGGCTTATCGCTTTCATTTTTTTATTTTTTATAATTCATTAGTGGCAAAAAACAGAAAACATTACACCCATGCGACAATTTTTTAATGATGTGAAATGCAGGATTTATTTACCGCCGGCAATATCGATAAAAGTGCCCGTAACATAGGAAGCTTCATCGGATAAAAGCCAAGCAATGCTATTGGCAACTTCTGTTGCGGTGCCAGCACGTTTTAAGGGAATTTGTGGACTTAGGCGCTGAACTCTATTTGGCTCACCGCCATCAGCATGCATTTCGGTGTCAATAAAGCCGGGACGCACGGCATTCACTCTAATATTGCGTTCGGCTAATTCTAAAGATAAACCTTTAGTTAGCGAATCCATCGCACCTTTAGAGGCTGCGTAGTCAATATACTCACCAGGAGCACCAATTCTCGAAGCGGCAGATGAAACATTGACGATAGCGCCGCCGTTAGGCATTTGTTTTATCGCTTCTCGACAACACAGGAAGCAGCTAGTGACATTGGTGATTAATACCTTATTGAAACGTTCTACAGACAATTCAGCTAAGGTTGATTGGGTAAATAAAATACCGGCATTGTTAACCAAGTGAGTAACGGCGCCGTATTGTTGTTGTACTTCGGTAAATAGTGCCTGTACATCGGCTTCAACGGAAACATCAGCAGCAAAGGCGAATGCGCTGCCACCTTGTTGTTTAATAGTGTTAACTACTTGCTTGGCGCTTTCTTCGCGGTTGCGATAATTGACGCAAACTGCATAACCTTGTGACGCCAATAATATAGCAGTAGCAGCACCAATTCCTCGCCCTGCACCGGTAACAATTACAACTTTTTCCATCATCATTCTCAGTTATTTTATTGCTCATCAGAGTATGTGAGTTAGCTCATTTTTGCGAGTTATTTACTTGGCGATCAATTTTTAAAATACAATATATGTTGGAAATATTGAGGTATGTCACTTTTTAATGAGAAACATTGGCTATTATCAACTGTGTGCTTGCTGACCTTTAGTAAGCAATGGTAAAAATACAATCACTTCTAAGGTACAAATATCAAGGACCTGTTTATGAAAAAATTTTTATTCCTCTGTAGCGTTTTATTGTCGACTTTGTTGATGCAATCATCAGTACAATCACAAGAACAAACTGCTGATAAACCAGATCGTAAAATCACTGTTCAGGTTAATATCGCCGCAGATTTAATGCCTAATGATGCTGATGATTGGGTGCTATATGTTTATGCCTCTAAACCTGGAGCACGTTTACCACTAGCGAACTTCAAAGGTAAACTATCACAGCTTCCTAGTGAAATAGTGCTGCACCAAAGTATGTATTTATTGCCACATTTAACCTTACAACAAGCTGAAAGTGTGGTGATTGTCGCGAAAGCGACAAAGAGTAAAAATCCACATCAAAAGAGCCCTGACGATATTATCGGTTATTCAACGCCAGTTAACTTCAACAGTGGCCCGCACCAGTCAGTGACTATGAGCATTGATCAACACGACAAAGCCCTACCTAAGAAGTAACAAACAACTAAAATCACATGGTTTTTATTGATTAGCGAGGTTAAATATGTGGATCGTCACCAATCACGAGAATTCTTGAGCAGGGTTTTCTAGGCTGTAGCTAGATTGAGATAAATTAATTGAAATTTTTACGTCAAAAGTCGTGAGAAAATTATAAAAAACGCCACAAAAAATAAGGAAATTTAAAAAATCCAAAGCTATGTCTTGAATGATCACTTATAGCCATAAGCGGTCATTATGTTTATTCCTGTACTGGCAACTTGGGATCCTAAATATGCCATTCTAATTTAAATCTGTTTATTAATTTACACCCAAAACCTTATTCAATAATTTGCGTACAATTATCTACCCAATCTCAAAAACGGACATTAGAATCATCTAAGATAAACATAAAATTAGGGTATTAAATCTAAGGCTGTTTCGCCCCCCATTACATAGAAAAGTTATGTCTCCATTAATAACTGAGTATTATTATCAAAACAAGACCTGACGCAGAAGTAACTTTTACTATAATAAATTCGAAGTAATTATTAATACCACTTTATATTCTTTATAACCTGAATTATTGAATAGTATTAGTAGCCAATAATTAAGTAAAAATACTATTTTATACCTACATCTAGCGTAAATACCCATTTGGATTATTGGACTGCCAGCGCCAGGTATCAACCATCATTTGGTCTATATTTCGACAGGCCTGCCAGTTTAGCTCTTTATTAGCTTTACTCGCATTGGCCCAAAAAGCAGGTAGATCGCCGCCTCTTCTTGGTGAGACTTCAAAGGGAATAGTTTTATTTATCACTTTTTTAAACGCATTAACAATTGCAAAGACAGACACACCATTTCCAGTACCTAAATTAAACGCTTCAATACCGTTAAATTCACCATGTCGATTTAACCAATCGAGCGCAGCAACATGCCCTTGGGCTAAATCCATCACATGTAGATAATCACGTTCACAGCTGCCATCTTTAGTTGGATAATCATCCCCAAAAATACTGAGTTTGTCACGTTTTCCCACAGCAACTTGAGCAACATAGGGTAAAAGATTATTGGGAATACCCTTAGGATCTTCTCCTATCTCACCACTTTCATGAGCACCAATAGGATTAAAATAACGTAAACATACGCCTCTAAAATTATTGTCAGATAGTGCTAAATCAGCCAGTACTCGCTCTACCATAACTTTACTCGCACCATAGGGGCTTGAAGGTGTGCCTAACTTCATCGTCTCAACGTATGGCACGTCGTTATCTTCGCCATAAACCGTTGCAGATGAGCTAAAAATGAAGTTATGCACATCATGTTGTAGCATGATTTCGAGTAAGCAAACTGAGCCATGTACATTATTTTGATAATAACTTAATGGCATCTTCACTGACTCACCAACTGCTTTAAGTGCTGCAAAATGGATAACAGCATCAATTTGAAAACGAATAAATACATAGTTTAATTTATCCGTGTCACATACATCACCTTCAATAAATTCAACAGATTTCCCCGCTAGTTTTTCTACCCTCTTAATCGATTCAATACTTGAATTAGATAAGTTGTCATAAATGATAACTTCATAATTACTTTCTAATAGTGATAAAACGGTGTGAGAGCCGATATATCCAGCGCCACCAGTGACTAATATCTTCATTATTTTACCTTAAAACTGATTTGTTAATAACCCAACTATCTAAACGCACCTTGCGTAGCAGTACATAAGTAAATGCTCGGTTTTAAGGAGAACTCATTTTCATAACGGCTATTCACAACATTTTTTATCTGGTCAACCATAGTTTTTGGTACTAAAGCGACAACACATCCACCAAAACCACCGCCAGTCATTCGAACTCCGCCATTAGAGCCTAAAATATTATCAATGATCTCAACTAAACCATCCATTTCTTTAGTAGTAACTTCAAAGTCGTCTCGTAAAGATATATGGGATTCTTTCATTGCATTGCTAATTGTTGCCATATCATTGTTTTTTAGTGCATGCAGTGTAGTAACAGCACGTGCATTTTCTGTGATTACGTGTCGAGCACGCTTAAACAATATATGGTCAATTTGTTCTTTCGCTGAATTTAGTTGCGCTAAAGTTACTTCACGAAGGGCTGATTTATTAAAAAACTTGGCGACCTCTTCACATTGCTGGCGTCTTAAATTATATTCACTATCCACCAAGCCACGCTTTACATTTGAATTAACAATAAATAATACTAAATCATCGGGAATAGGCGCATCATCAAAAGAGAAGTCTTTACAATCTAGCAACATGGCGTGATTTTTCTGCCCCATTGCCGAAATTAGTTGGTCCATGATGCCACAATTACAACCAACAAAGTCATTCTCTGCCTGCTGACCTGTAAGCGCAGCACTAATACCATCGAGATCTAATTTATAAACCTGTGAAAATGCTCTTAATATAGCTATCTCAAAACTAGCCGAAGAACTTAATCCCGCACCTTGTGGAACATTACCAGTAACAACAAAGTCAGCACCTTTAATATTTGGGTGCTTTTGCATTAATGCTTTTACTGTGCCTCTAACGTAATTACTCCACATCATTTGTTGGTCAAACGCTATGTCATTTAGGCAAAACTCATTGGTTTGTTGCTCGCAATTATGAGCGTATACCTTAACTAAATTGTCTTCACGAGCAGAGATAGCAATGGTAGTACCGTAATTAATAGCCGCAGGGAGTACAAAGCCATTGTTGTAATCGGTGTGATCGCCAATTAAATTAACTCGACCAGGTGCATGACAAACAAGATCTGGTGAACGTTGAAATTGTTGTTCAAATAATACTCTTGCCAAATCATGTTGGTTATTGTTTTTTTGAGTCATTAGCTCTCATCCTTATAATGAGTATTTGACACATCTCTGAGTCTTTGAGCAGCTTGTTCTGCGGTAAGGTCTCGCTGTGCTTCTGCCATCATCTCGTAACCCACCATAAATTTACGAACAGTGGCAGACCTTAATAATGGGGGAAAGAAACTGGCATGTAATGTCCATTCATCATGTTGCTGCCCATCAAAAGGCGCACCATGCCACCCCATTGAATAAGGAAAAGAACAATTAAATAAATTGTCATATTTAATTGTCACCTGTTTCAGGATATCTGCAAGTGATGCCTTTTGTTTACTATTAAGTTCAGTGATACGTGACACACTAAAGCGTGGTAATAGTAAAGTTTCAAACGGCCATGCCGCCCAATAAGGAACTACCACTAACCAATCGTCATTTATCACCACAATACGTTCTTTATTTTCAACTTCTTTCACAACATAATCTTGCAATAAGTTACTACCATACTGCTTTAAATACTCTTGTTGAGCCTTCTGCTTTTTCATTACTAAAGTTGGTAACTGTTGTTGTGCCCATATTTGCCCATGGGGATGAGGGTTTGAACACCCCATAACACTGCCTTTATTCTCAAAGACTTGCACCCATTTATATGACCTTCCTAATGCTTCGCATTGCTGCTGCCAGGTATCAACGACGTTTTTAATTTCTGTCATTGATAATTGGGGCAAAGTTTTGCTGTGATCAGGTGAAAAACAGATAACGCGGCTTTCACCTTGCTCCGTGGCCATTTTAAATAGTGGATCGTCAGATTTAGTTATCGGTGTATCTTGTTTGATGGCAGCAAAATCATTAGTAAAGACAAACGTGTCTTTATAATCGTCGTTAATCTCACCATTTATTCTGGTATTACCTGCGCAAAGAAAGCAGTCTTTATCATGAGTTAGCATTTTTGGCTCCTCAAGTTTTTCTACTTGTCCTTGCCATGGTCGCTTTGCTCGGTGAGGAGAAACTAAAACCCATTCACCTATTAATGGGTTATATCTTCGATGTGGATGCTCTGTTGGATCAAATGCTGTGGTTGTCATAGTCTTCTTACATTTATAAATAGTAATAAGGATATTTATACCCTAAAAACAACCAAAAATCTATAAAAGATACAGAAAGGCAATTAAAATACTTTTGTTACTACTTTGTAGCTATAAGTGATGCAAAATACAGGATATTATAGACGTTTTATGTATACTTCCCTTCAAACTCACTATAAATGTGAATGTAATTTAGGTATATATCAGTGATCAATAAAATAAAAAATGAAAATCTACAGCCCATTCTTCTTGATAATAGCTGTGGCTTATCTGTTCAAATAATTCCTTACGGAGGCATAATTAAGGATATTTCTTTTCATGGTCAATCGTTAACGCTTGGTTATGATAATCCTGAATCGTATTTAAATGACCCGTATTACTTAGGTGCAACGATTGGTCGTTATGCGAATAGAATTTGTAATGGAAAATTTGAGCTAAATAATCAAGAAATAATCTTAAATAAAGATAAAACTAAGCACAGTCTTCATGGCGGAGTAAAAGGCTTTAATCGTGTTAATTGGCAATTAATTTCTAAAAGCTCAACAGAAATAAACCTTTTTTATCGCTCAGAAGATGGGGAGGAAGGTTACCCAGGAACATTAGAAGTTTTGCAAACTATTGTGATTGAAGAAAATGCGTTGAAAATTAGCTATATAGCTGAGTCGAGCAAGGATACAATAATAAATTTGACGAATCATACGTATTTTAATTTAAACAATAGCAGACGAAATATTGAAAACCACGAATTGCAGTTAGCTTCCGAGCATTATTTGCCTATAGATAGCGATGCACTTCCTACAGGTGAAATTAAGTCAGTTATAAATAGCTGTTTCGATTTTTTAGCACCCAAACCTCTAAAAGCATCAATAACGCAGAAAGATCCGCAAATAGTAATAGCAAAAGGGATTGATCATTGCTTTATTGCCCCAGAAAACAATAACGAATTTAAATGGTTAGCAAGTTTATTTTCACCAGAAAGTGGTCGCTCGGTAAAGCTGCTGACGACACAGCCAAGTGTACAAATATATACTGGCAATTACCTCAGCTCACCTTTTGAAGAAAAACAAGCCGTTTGCTTAGAAGCGCAAAATTGGCCTGATGCACCAAATAAAAAGAATTTTCCTTCTGCTACTTTGAAAGCTGGCGAAACATACCGACAAGAGATTCATTATATCTTTGATTAATTTTACTTTTAAAAAAAGGGGAGTCATTCCTTAGTAGACATCCTCGCTTTACATCTCCAAATAAGAAATATATTACACGACTTCTACCCGTATTATTGTCTTCTTTACAGTGTGACATCACGTTTAAAAAAGGCAATATAGGCTAAGAGGTATAGCTAGTGATTAATTTCCCAATTAAAATAGAAGTCCATTAATCGGCTTCTGTTTTATATAATTTAGCTCAATCAGTTCTTGATAGGCGTATTGTATTCGTTTTAACAAGAATGAACTCTGGTGTTGATTTTACATTTCTTAGTAATTAGTTAAAAAAAAAGCCTTACTTCTATTTAGTATAAAAGTAAGGCTTAACAGAGTGGTTATAATTTAAAAGTTAACAGAAAGAGTCACTTTATAGCTACGGCCAAATTCAACATTACGCTGTATAGCTTCGTCATAAGCATTATATTGCTTTTGACGAGTATCCAATAAGTTAGCAGCTTCAAAATTCAATGCGAAATTATCGTTGATTTTCCAATTAGCTGTTGCGGCTAAATCAGAATAACTTTTATAAAATACACCCGTACCACTAGAAGCTAAACTACTTAAGTATTCATCACGCCAGTTATAGGCTAAACGAAAACCAATATCATCTTTTTCATAATAAGCAACCAAATTAAGATTATTTTCTGATAAACCAGGCATAGGTAAATTATTACCGTCCAGGTCTTCAAATGGCGTCTCACTATCAATATATGAATAAGTCGCCATAACACCTGTACCATCGATAAACGAGAAAGGCTGTTGATATAACAATTCTAAACCTTTAATTGTTCCGCCCTCACCATTTACTGGTTGGCTAACAAAAACTTCTTGATCATAGCCAGGAATATCACGAGGCTCTATTTGATTAATGATGAATGATTCAACATCTTTATAGAATAAGCCCGCAGATAAAATAGATGACTCACCAAAATACCATTCAGCAGATACATCTGCTTGATTAATCAGAAATGGATTTAAGTCTGGATTGCCACCTGAACCTGTAAAGTCCCCTCTTACAGTGACCCCATTAGATAGGTCGGAAGTATTAGGAAAAGTCAAAGTTCTCGCTGCACCTATTCTAAAGACTAATTCATCTGTCCAATCAAGCTTTATCACGGCTGAAGGTAGAACTTCAGAGTCGGTTACATTCGTAGTTACTGGTGTAACATCACCTGTACCAGCATTAGTAACAAAACCTGAAGAGGTTAAATCTCGATCTACATAACGTAAACCAAAATTACCTGAAATAGGTGTTTCACCAATTTCAGAATCAAAGTTAGCTTTAACATAAACAGCTAGGATATCTTCTTCAATATCATTTGAACCTGAAGGTAGAAAACCTTCTGCACATTCAGTTTGTTGTGCATCAGTATAATAATCATTTAAGGTTGAACAACCTTGCCAGGTGCCTTTATCTGCAATTAAATATGCATCATTAACACTTGGACCATCTCCCGAAAAGAAATCAGAATTTGAGTACATAGAAGTAATATCAGGTAAACCAGTTAATGCAAGGTTAGGACGAACATCACGATTTCTTCTTTCTGTTTGAGTTTCTAACGAATTATAACGAACACCAAACTCAACACCACTAAAAAAATCTCCATCTATATCGCGAGACAAATCAACTCTTAACGCAGTATCAGATGTTTCAGCAGGGTCAGAATTTTCAAAAATAATAGCGGCATTCAAACCATCAATTGAAGTTAGATCAGCCGTTCCAAAAGTTACATCCGGAGCATCATCTCCTGCGGTTAGATCATATGTTACGTCAACTTTTTCTGCTGTTTGAAAACGTATAAAATCTTGCAATTTCGTTGACTCAGAATCGGTAACAGAAACTTCAGCAGAAATTGTCCATAAATCACCAATCCATGTACCGCCAATAGCTGTACTTAAAAACTCAGAAGAGGCCTTAGCATATTCTGTGTTAGTTTGTACTGGCCTACTAACAGTTGCCCCTGTCAACACGCCATTATTTGAAATTGTTGTATCTTCATAACCACAACAATTCCAAAAACCGGTCCAGTATCTATCTCTATCAGACGTGACTTCTGAATACATGGTATCTAAATACAGATCTAATTCATCAGTGGGTCTCCACTGAATCATTGCATTAAGACCAGTTTTATCGCGCTGATCATTGATTTGCCAATAACGCATATCTCGATAAACTAAAGTTGATTCATCAGGGTCTGCTGTAACACTATTATCAAAACCATAGCCAGAAAATGTATTTAAACCATCTTCTTGAAATTCACGCGCTGAAAATGAACCAGAAATTTGTACACCTAACGTATCGTCGTTGAAGGTATTAGAGTAAAGTGCTGAAACTTCACTTCCAGTATCACCTGATAAATCACCATAAGCAGCACCAAAACTACCTACAAACTTCTGGCCTGATTCATCTAAAGGGCGACGTGTAACAATATTTATTACACCACCTAACGCACCTTCAATCTCCTTTGAACTAGCCTGTTTTGATACTTCTAAAGTAGAAACCAAGCTTGAAGGAATGAGTGAAAGTAGGCTATATGACGATGATTCTAAAGTATCTGGTCCTTTATCCCCTCGACCACCCGCAGTAGTGATTTGTCGGCCATTTACCAATATAACATTTTGAGTCAACCCCCTAATTGAAACCGTACTGCCTTCACCTATACCTCGTTCAAGTTGAACGCCAGATATACGCTGCAATGATTCAGCTACATTAGCGTCTGGTAATTTCCCCATATCATCAGCAGAAATGGCATCTAAAAACTGTGAGTTATCTCTCTTTGCTGCTACTGCTTTAGTTAATTGACTTCTAATACCTGTTACTTGAATAATTTCAATTTCTTTTTCTTTCTTTTCGATAGACTCTTCTGCAAAAGCAGGCATAGAACCAACAGATGCGATACAAGATACGACACCTATTTTTAAAATCGCTTTGGTTAACTTGTTCAATTGTAATTTATTTCTTTTTATAGACATGTTCTTCCCCCCTCAAGATTCAAGATAAGCATTTTTATTTTGTAAACATTCATGAGAATGTTTGTTTACTAAACACACAACCAAAATATATCTATAATAGATACTAGTCAAGTATTTTTATCAATTAAATATCTTTAATAGATACACTCGTTATAGTTAAACTTTGACTGATTGAAAATAAAACATATAAATTCCTTATAAATCCGTATCATTTAGGGGGGCTTGTAATTCATAACGTAAAGGCCTTATCTTCCTTATGAAAGTTGTTTCAGTTAAAGCGTTATAGATTCAGTTTTTAAAATGTAAAAGATCAGAGCTGTCTTTTGAGGATAAATGAGACTTGTCTCGCATTTGAATAATGCTTACTATTTGGAAAACTGGTTATTGTGTGAATGAAAGACATAGTGATAATTACTTAGTATATTTCTTTTAATAAGCTACCTAGGTGTTATTCAATGTTAAGTTTAAAAACCGTACGTTGTTCACTTTTGTTAAAATACATATATCGCTGTGTATCTTGGTGATTTTCAAAATATTGCTTTAAAACACCATTTCTCTCAATTTTTGAAAAGCCCAACTCTATACGCTCTTTCAACCTTGTGTTATTTTTATTTACAAAAAAGTAATAGGTTTGTGGGTAATATAAAGCAATAGATTTTTCAACCGTTAATCCATCATATTGCAATGCTTCTCGATAAGCTTCAGGTATTGTTCTTGGCATATAGTCAAATCGTTCATGTAACAGCATTGATAATAAACTTTGTTGTGTGTTTGCTTCAACCATATGATATTTGTTTGATTTTAAAACATTAACATCTGGCCAAAAAGAAACTTGTCCTGCTACAAGTTGTTTAAGCTGCTCCTCATTAGTAATTCTATTAAATTTATCTTGCTCTTGTTTCCTTATAAGGAAAATGCGATAGCCACTGTAACCTCTGAATAATGGGAACTCAATTGCTGCTAAGTTATGTTCTAAATTAGTTGATGTTTGTGTCCATATAACATCAACTTCTGTGCCTTTCTGCAAAAAAGATAATGCACGTTGCTAATTCATCAATATTGATGACTTCCCTAATGAATAGTCACCAAACTCATCTGTTGAGTTCTTCAGAATAAGTGTCAATAACCCTATGTAATAGCTACTCTCTTCTTGTTTGGCTGAATCAAAGTATCGTACAACATCTTCAGCATAGAGGTTGCATGGGAAAAACAATAATAAGCTGAATAAAAGTAGGAATAGCTTCATTAGGAAAGATAGCATTACAGTAATACTCCTATATTTTTTAGTAAATAAGTATATTCGCAATGACTTTTAATGCAAAAAAGCCTTTAATTGAATTAATTAAAGGCTTTTATTATTACCTTGAATTAGGTAAAAAATACTCACAGATAAACGGGCCATTTTGTAATGGCATATTAACGCACACTTACTGAAAACAATGAGATAGGAACATTAGTATTAGTTTGCTCAAATTTAAAAACTAACTTATCAGTAACCACTGATTTACCAAGTTCTATCAGATTATTAGATTGATGATTGTTATTGCACTCGTGTATCACATTACCCTGAGCGTCTTCAATACGATATTTTTCAACACAAAACGGCATCCTGTTTTCTGGGTGCCCCATTAACGTTGATTCTAATGGGTGGTCAAAATCTGTATCAAAATTAAATATAATGGTAGAAACACTTTGCTTTTCTTCCCATTTAAATGACATGGTTGGATTCTTATCATTGATATCAGCCACCCATGCGTTACTTGATAACCATGGCCTTGTATAACCATTAATCACATTTTTTACAAAAAAGTCGTTAATAGAAGGAGAGATTTCCATAGCTATATTATGACCCTCAGGACGCCTTGCTGGTGTCCAAAATTCAAATTCATCAATACCAAAATCACCATCAACGATTTGTTTTCCGTTATTAGAAACCGCTTTATTTTTGCCGTTGAACGCAGAAACAATACCACTGATGCGCAGATGTGAATATTCAATTTCAATATCATCATTTTTCATAAAACAAATAAAGCCATATTGTTGAGATGGCGTTGTTGCTTCAAAATTTAGTGTAGCCTTCTGCTCTCCTTTCAATAAAGTGATCTTAACTTCTTCTAAAATAACGTTAGGTGTATAGTTTTCTGCTTTATCACTTACTCTTAATTGGCTCGTTAGTACCGTATCTTTTAGTGCTTTAACATTTACAGTAATGGTATACGAAGTGCTTTTTTGCAATGGTAAAATTTGTGCAGCAGAAATGGTAAGCGGCTTAAACAAACCATCAAAATTTATTTTTGATAGTGATAGTTCACTGCTAGTGGTAATTTTTGCTGATGAAATCAAAGAACTTTGTGTTGAAACAGGAGTATGAGGGATAAAGTGTCCCATTTCGTTCAATTCATCCTGTAATTTTCTTATGTGTTCATTTTCTAACAATGCTGCTGGTTGAATGCTTTCTTTGATACACTTTGCAGCCGCAGCACCAACTGCCTGACCACCATGTGCAGAGGTAGCCATTACTCGTGTTGAGCCAAAGGCGATATGCGAGGCACTTATAATTCTTCCTGCAAAAAATAAGTTATCAATACCTTTACTCAGAAAACAGCCAAGAGGAATTTGATAAATTCCTTTTGAATGATATTGTTGGCACGGACTGTCATCACTAAAAACACCTTCGCTTGGGTGTAAATCAATTGCCCAACCACCAAAAGAAATAGCATCATCTTGACGTCTTTGTTCGACAATATCTTTTTGAGTTAGCATTTTATGGCCAATAAATCTTCGGCTTTCTCTTTTTCCTGGTATTGTGCCAACCCACTCTAAGGTTAAGTTTTCAACGTTATTAAATTTTCCACTGTTTTTAATATGATCCCAAATGGTGTAAACAACAGACCATAGCTCCCATTTTATATCTTCTGTTCCATGGATAGTGTCAGTAGTTCCACCAAACTCAATCCACCAAAGCCTAATACCATCTTCACCTGCTTTCACACGTCCAAGACGCTCATCTGATATCTTAGTGTTTTTTGCATAATCAGGTAACGTATACTCAACAGGCTTGCCCGCATCTTTACTATAAAAGAACAAGGTATGACCTAGCAGCTCCATTTGTTCTTTTTTAGGTGCCATTTTTTCATCAAATTCATCTCTTGACTCTGCACCGATAACAAAGGGCGCTCCTGCCATAAAACCCAATATGCCATCACCTGAAGAATCACAAAATAAAGTTGAGTTAATACAATATTCAATGGATGTTTGAGAGCAAAAGGCATTCACTGTTTTAATTGTCTGCCCTGTACCTTTGGAAGCGTTATAAGCAGAGGTATTAAGTAATAATGTGATGTTTTTTTCTGCTTTAACTTTATCAAGCAAAATAGTATCGAATATGACCGCGTTGCCTTCTTTATTCCGATGCAGGTTTTCAAGTAGCAATTCATCAATAATACCCCCCTCACGAGACCACCTGTTGTTATTACCAAGATGTGATGTAGCACCTAAAATCCATACACGGATTTCACTTGACCCACACCCTCCTAGAACCGGACGATCTTGCACTAAGCATACTTTTATACCAGCACGAGCTGCTTGAATAGCACTACAAACTCCCGCCATCCCCCCACCAATCACAGTGAAATCGGTATCTATATTGACTAATTTATTTTTTCGACCATCTTGATCAAACTCAGCTCTTAACATTTGCTACTACTCCTAGCGATGGTTAATTTTATAATTTATGTAATGATGAAGCGCGACGATTCATTACATATTTAATTGGGTTAAGTAAAACAAGCGCTGGAATAGCGATAACAGAACCAACTAGTACCGTAATGAATGCACCTTTGTCGGCTAATAACCCTAAGACTAGAATTAATAAGCCAATACCAGATATTCCTATAAAGATGATATTACGCCCAAAAATTGCACCTTCTGATAACGCTTCATCTGGCAAGTTACTTTCACTACTTTCAGTCATTTTTTTAGCTTTATCAGCTTCCATTTTCTCTACAACACTAGGAATCGGCTTTAATAATATTTCAAAAATAGTCAGTAATATGACAGGCGTCATTACGCCCATTAACATTTCTTCGCTTCGCGATAAATCAATACTTAGCAATGTTGGCGCTAAAAATTTAAAGAAGAGGTTAATAGTTAAGCTTAATAGCGTAGTAGCCGTGATAGAAAATCCATTTTGACGCTGTGAAAATAAAGTCCAAATAGGCGGTAAATAAATTGGTGCTCCTGTTAAAGCTGCAACAGTAAGTACTACTTCAACAATCCCACCCATGCTTTTAATTGAAAGTGCAATGGCGATAGCACTTAAACCGAATAACAAAGTAGATAACCGTGCTATTTTCATTAAATGAGCTTGACTTGATTCAGGCTTTACGCGTTTGTAAATATCATTAGTAATGACACCTGAAGCAATATTTAACGTGGTATTTACTGAACTTGCAGTAGCAAAAACCATTGCACCGAGTACTAAGCCTAATAGACCATTAGGTAATACTAACTGACTGATCAATAAGTAAGCATTTTCAGTTTCACCACCCGCTAAACCAGGCACTAAAGTACGATAAATCATTGGAGGGATCATCCAAATCAAAGGAGCCACTAAGTACAGTCCACCAAAAAGAAGAGCCACTTTTTTTGCATTTATTGGTTTTGAAACACTAGTAAATCGTTGAACATATGCCCAATTACCACCAATAAATACGGTGTTATAGATGAAAAATGCAAATAAGAAAACTAGGTTATATTCATCATTTTGTAATGCAGTAAAGCCTTCAGGTAATTTATTTAAAAAATTATTTACTCCACCCACTTCATTAAACGCCATAGGTATGACAAGTATTACGGCTGCCGTTAATACAATAAATTGTAAAACATCGGTAACCAATACCGCCCATAATCCGCCTAACGTTGTATAGGCAATAATAAGCAAGCCTAAAATAATGATCGCTGTTTCTAACTGTAGCCCAGTTGAAACTTCGATAATTTTACCGACGGGATATAGAAATGCAGCAGCGCTGAATAAGTTTATAAATAGAAAAATAAAAGTATACGTTTTTTGAGTTTTAACCCCCAACCTGTCCTTTATATACTCCGCAACAGTCATTGCTCCAGTACGATTCCAAGCAGGAGCGATAAAAAACGCAATAACGAAACCTGAGAAGGCCATTGTTGTTTGAATAGACACTGAGACTAGTCCGTCTGAATATGCTATTGCTCCCCAAACAACAAAGGTACCTACGGAAAAGAAGCTCATAAAAAGAGACAGGCCACTTATCCACCACGGAACATCACCACCCGCGGCAAAAAAAGACTTCATACTTTTTCCGTTCTTTGCCAATGTCATACCTAAAAATATGATGAAGATAGTAAATATTAGCGCTACGTAAAAATCAAAATGGTTCAAATTAAACCCCAAAGCAATATGTAGTGGAAAGTTCCAATTAATGAATATTATTGGTTAACAGGTTAATAATTATTAATTGAGTTGTGTTAATTACTTTAGTCAATATACATCGTATCTATTATAGATACAACCATTTGTGTATTTTTTATTTAAATTTTAGTCTGTATATAAACACGTAATAAATAGCTGTTAAGGGATATTGTGTTAAATGTTATAAATCGACTTTCAATTTATTAATGGAAAACAAGTCTAGTTTAATTATCAACAAAGCAATAACGACGTGGTCATTATTTTCAGATTTATTAAAGATAACAAATTTCTATTAAAGCTACTTATTAATAAAACAGATAATAAGAATCAAATAAACACGACCTATCTACATGTTATTTATAACAATAAAATACAGCCAAACAATACACTTCACATAGATAAAAACAAAGTTGCTTTTATAGATACATTATTAGTTCTTTTAATAGTTCTATATAGCAAGAATGACTGTTATACTTTTTATTAAAAGTAACAATATTTATATCTACTTTATAATTGATTCATAAGGGATTTACATGTCTATATCTATGCCATCTGTTGTTAATAATGAAAAACTTCAAAAATATGGAAGTCAATTAAATCAAAGCCTTATTCATGGAATAGAAGCTTTACAAGGGATAGCTGCAAGCGATCATCCCATTGGAGGAAGGGAGCTTTCTAGGATCTTAGAGCTAGATATAACCAAAGTTAACCGCATGCTTAGAACATTGGCATATTTAGGTTTGGTAAGGCAAACCCCTGACCGAAAGTATACTTCTGGCCCTGGGATGCACATACTTGCTGCGCAAAGCTTGTATGCTACTGGTTATATTCAAAATGCAATTGTGCCCCTTGAATCATTAAAAAGTTTTGGACTTATCGTTGCTATGGGGGTTTTATGGCAAGATAAAGTTACCTATTTATATCACGCTCTACCAGGTATGAATTCAGTCGATGCAATGGGCCGTTTGAGTTATTACCCTGCAACTATAAGTGGAATAGGTTTATCTTTGTTATCAGAATTAGATGATGACGAAATATCTCATTTATATAAGGACAAAGAAATAGAAGGCTTCCCTAACGGGTTTGCTTCTCTTATGGAAAAAATAAATGAAATTAGGTCATTAAGCTACACAAGAGTAGAAACAACAGATACCTCATTAAAAACAAGTAGAACATATACAATTGCTGTCAATGTTGGCCAACCCGTATACAGCGCTATAGCTTTATCAGGTTGGATACCTCAAGAATCTACTGATGAACTTGTAGCTATACTAAACGAAAAAGCTAAAGAAATACTTTGCGAATAGCCAGGTACTTAGTCCTGACTATTATTGGTTTAAACCTTTTTCTTATTCAGAATAAATGAAATTGTACTTAGAAGGTTGATGTAGCGTTAATTTGTATCACCAATTATCTGTTTCTTGAGTAGTAGGTATGATGTTCTATTTTTCGTTATTAATAATCAATCTTCATCTATCATTTTACGTCAATTTCATATTGCCTAACTAACTTTGTGCCCCTTTCCGAGATATAATCATAATGATTTTTAATACCTAAAGTCATGTTAATCTAATGTCCGCTTTCTGTGTTTTTAATCAAATTAGAATTTATGACTTTATAGATTCCTGATGAAATTTAGAACAATTCTATTATCTAACGCAGGGCTGATTTTCATTGGATCAAATATCGCTAGATAAACCAAGGCTAAAGTCTTCTTTCGTATCTTTGCTGACCTTATTGGATCATTGACGAGTTACAAAAATAAACTGAGGTGTAACTTAAATGTTAAATTACCTCATCGTGTGACGCATTTCTTATTATTTGTGACGATCCACAAATATTAGACCTTGCTACTCAATAAATTGGCAAAAACATAAACTTTAACTTAGTTTTTCACCCTCGCTTTAACCTCGCTTTAACCCCTCACTCGCTACACTTTCGCCATATTTTTAATTATGGGGCGAATTGTGAAGTTTTCACCAGTATTTATTATCTCGCTAAGCTTTTGTTTTATTAGTGCATGTTCAACATTTGAAGATGTAACTTTTGATCAACAAGCAAGCAATCAACTAAAAGATTTAGCGCAAACTAGTATTGACGTTAGCAACGAGCCACAAGCTATCGCCTTATCTGAGTTACTTGCTATTGATGAAGCCAATGCCTTAATTGCCAGTGCCATGGCAAATAATCCGAGTTTACAACAAACTTTATTGACCTTAAAAACTGCAGAGCAACAACTAACGGTTACTTCATCGTCGCAATGGCCAAGTATTTCAGCAGGTTTAAATACCAATAAAGCTGAAGCAAGTACGGCAAATTATAGCGCCAGTGTTGACGTTGCCTGGACCCTTGATATTTGGCAGCAACTTGCCAACGCTAGCAGTGCTGAGCAAGCAAATGTTGCTGCCAGTGCTTATGCCTATCAAGGTGCGAAAGACTTGTTAGCCGCTAACGTTATGCAAGCCTATTTAGGTTTAGTACAAACGAGTCAGTTAATCGCCATAGAGTCGGCGCGCGTTAGCGCTTATCAAACCAATGAACAAGTGATTGTTGACCGCTATCGCAAAGGGCTAATCGAATTAAATGAGCTCGATACCGCCAAATCGTCAACACAAAGTAGCCAAGCAACACTGGTTGATTATCGGGCGCAATATCAACAAGCATTAAGAAATATCGTGCTATTAACCGGCGTGACTGAAAATTCACTGGATTACCGTGAAGTTTATCCTGAAGTAATGATGCCGCTCGATAAGGTTTCAGCGCAAAGCTTAGGACGACGCCCTGATTTACAACAGGCTTATCAAAATATTATTGCTAGCCAGTATCAACATAAAGTGGCGTACAAAGCCTTACTGCCGAGTTTGTCGTTAACAGGCTCTATTACCAATAGTGACGCTAACTTACATGACGCACTTTTTGGCAGTAATGCTTGGCAATTACTCGGGCAATTATCAGCACCAATTTTTAATGCTAGCAAGTTGACCAGTGAAGTAGAAATCGCCAAGTTTTCCGCTGAAAAAAGCTATTGGAATTTCCAAGAAAAGTTACTTTCAGCCGTTAATGAAGTTGATAACGCCGTTGCTCAAGAACAAGCTATTAGCAAACGATTAGTGTTGACTCAATCAGCGTTAGCGAGCGCTAAGCGCAGCGAGCAAACGTATACCTCTCGCTACCGTCAAGGCACAGTGTCATTAATCGACCTACTACAAATTCAACAACAAACATTTTCATTACAAGCACAAGTTACGCAATTAACTTACGAGTTATTAAACAACCGCATTACCTTAGGGCTTGCGTTAGGCTTAGGAGTATAGGTATGCCAATTATCAATAAAAAATCACTTGCTACTGTGGCAGGATTAACCAGTATTTTTCTCGCCATTACTATCAATGGTGCCTTGTCTGCCAATCAGCAAAAAACACCGCCGCCAAAAGTAGCACCACAATATCCAGTAGTGTCGGTCACGGCAGTTGCTGCTATTAGTCAACGTGCTGAAGTGACCGCCTATGGTGAAGTTAAATCGCGAAATCAATTAGCACTAACCTCACAAGTGAGTGGCCAAATTACCTATTTGTCAGATAAATTTTTAACGGGTAACACCTTTAAAAAAGGTGAATTGTTGGCAGAAATTGAACCGATAGTTTATCAACAGGCATTGGCAAATGCGCAAGCAAATTTAGCGGATGCTGAATTAGCCTTAGCACAAGAGCAGCTTAATAGCCGCCAAGCGGAAGAAGAGTGGCAACAATCTGGTTTAGCCGGTGAAAAAGCATCAGATTTAGTGCTTCGCAAACCACAATTAGCGGCAGCAAAGGCAAAATATGCAATGTCGCTAAAAGAAGTAGAAAAAGCACAATATGACTTAGCACAAACCAAGTTGCGTGCGCCATTTGACGCATTGGTTGTTTCTAAACAAGTGCAAATTGGTAGCAATGTACAAACAGGCACAACCTTGGCTGACTTGTATGATATTTCATTATTTGAAGTGGCTTTACCGTTATCCGCACAGCAATGGCAATTATTGCCGAAGACTAAAAATGATTCACAGCAAATAACGGCTATAGAAATTCAATTGACCGATGAGTCAACGCAGCAGCAATGGCCGGCAGTAGTCGACCGTGTTGAACAGCATATTGACGCGCAAAGTCGCCAACGTTCATTGGTTGCCGTTGTTAAACAGCCAATTGCTTTAGCACAGCCGTTATTTCCAGGCTCATTTGTTAAAGCTAATATTCATGGCGAAAAAATTGAGCAGTTATGGCAATTACCGGCGTCGGCTCTCGTTGATAGTAATACGGTTTGGCAGGTAAATGATGATGGTTTACTCGGTTATTTATCGATAAACGTGATGTTCTCACAAAACAATGCCGTTTATGTTCAGCCAATTGATAAAAACGTTACAAGTAAAGCTGTCAATATTGTTAATCGCCCGCTCGCTAGCTACTTAAAAAATATGAAAGTTGACGCGAAAGTAGAGGAGTTACTGTAATGACACCTGCACACCACCAACGCGGTATTATCGCTTGGTTTGCTGGCAATTCAGTTGCGGCAAACTTGCTGATGCTATCAATCATCTTTCTGGGTTTAATGTCGTTTAATCAATTACGCAAAGAGGCATTTCCGCCGTGGGCGACTGACTCTATTCGTATTTCGATGACCTATGATAGCGGCGATGCCAAGCTTTCTGAGGAAGGCATTGCGATAAAAATTGAAGAAGCACTAGCAACAGTACAAGGCATTAAACGGGTTACTTCAACCTCAAATGCCAATGGCAGTAATGTCACGGTTGAAGCAACTTCTAGCTATGATCTTGATATTTTGTTGCGTGATGTAAAAGCCAAAGTAGATGCTATTTATAATTTTCCTGCCGCGGCGGAAAAGCCAAGCATAGAGAAAATGACGCAATTGAATCACGCTTATTCAATTAAAATTTTTGGCGATAGTGATCGCAATGCATTGCAAGCCATTGCCGAACGTCTAAAAGTTGATTTACTCGCGCAGCCATCAATCTCAAATGTGACGATAAAAGGCAAAGCTGAGCCGATGATGTCGATCGAGCTTGATGAGCAAAAGCTACAGGCTTACAACTTATCATTTTCAGATGTTGCTGATGTGGTTAATAGTGAATCATCTACTGCTATTTCCACCAGTTTACGTAATGCCGACAAAGTTGTGCGTTTAAAGGTGGCTGAACAAGCTTATCAACAAAAAGAATTTGCCAATATTCCCTTAGTTACTTTGGCAGATGGCAGCCAAATTCGTTTAGGTGATGTAGCGAAAATTAACGATGATTTTGCCGATGATGTTTTTGTTATTGGTCGTTATAACGGACAGCCCGGTATCGGCGTGGAAATTAACGTTGATGACAACGGCGATGTATTAAAAATTGTTGAACAGGCCAATAATATTGTTAGTAAGTGGCAAGAAAGCGCTTTGCTACCACAAAATGTTGTGATGGAAACATGGAATGATGGCGGCACTTTAATTCGTGATCGTTTAGCGCTATTAGTTAAAAATGCTTTATCAGGTATTGCGTTAGTTTTTATCGTTTTAGCAATATTTCTAAACTTACGTGTCGCATTTTGGGTAACGGCAGGCTTACCTTTTATTTTCTGCGGTACGCTATTCTTTATGACCGACAGTTTTACCGGCATGACCATTAATGAAATGACCACGTTCGGCTTTATTCTCGCACTCGGTATTGTCGTTGATGATGCTGTGGTAGTCGGTGAAAGTATTTACGCAACGCGAAAAGCGCAAGGCGACTCAATTAAAAGTACCGTTGTTGGCGCACAAAAGGTCGCTGTGCCTACGATATTTGGTGTGTTAACAACGGTGGCGACTTTTATCGCTCTGGCTAATGTTGAAGGCGGCATGGGGCAAGTGTATTCGCAGTTTGCCGTTATCGTCACGATTTGTTTATTGCTGTCTGTGGTGGAATCTAAGTTAATTTTACCATCACATTTAGCGCATTTAGACACCCACAGAACAACGAATACAAAGGGTTGGAAAAACATTTGGCCACGTATTCAAGACACTGCCGACAATAGTCTGCAGTGGTTTAGCGACCGTATCTATCAACCAGCAATTAAATGGGCGGTAAATTATCGCTATGGTGTGCTATGTGGTTTTATTGCTATTTTCATTTTAGTGATAGGCATGCCAACTAACGGTGGTGTGCGTGTGGCATTCTTCCCTGATATTCCAGGTAGTGTAATTGAAGCCAGTATATCGATGCAAAATGATGCTAGCTTTGGTCAAACCAATAAAAACTTAAATACGCTTGAGCTTGCGGCGCAAAGCACTGACCAAGAATTAATGGCAAAATATGGCCAGCAAGGCACGGGCATTGATACCATTGAAGTGATCGGTGAAAGTGATTTAGCAGGCTCTATTGTTGTTGAACTTGATGAAGGTGCACCTTATGGCTTAAATGAATTTGCGCGTGTTTGGAAAGCGCAGGTAAAAATGCCTGAAGGGGTGAGAAAATTAGATATTCGCTCTGGTTTTGGTGGTGGCGATAACTTTAAAGTTGAACTAAAAGCGTGGAATACCGAGACCATCCGCGTTGCAGGTCAGGAAATAAAATCAGCGATTTCGCAAGTTACAGGCGTCAGTGGTATTGATGACAATTTTGATTCAGGCCAAGCGCAATTACGTTTTGAATTAAGCGAGCAAGGCTTAGCGTTAGGGTTGACCACACAAGCGTTATCTCGTCAGGTGTTACAAGCATTTGGTGGCGAAATTGTACAAAGTTACCAACGTGGTAAAGACGAAGTGAAGATCAGAATTCGCTATCCTGAAAAACAACGTCAAACTGTTGATGATGTTATGAAAGCCAATGTTCGATTAACTGATGGTCAAGTGGTGCCATTGGCTTTAGTAGCAAGGGTAACCTCTGAATATCAACAAAATGATATTACCCGTATTTCTGGCTTGCCGGCGGTATATGTTAGTGCGCAAGTTGATAAAGATGTTATTTCTTCTAATGAATTAGTGCTTGAGTTAGAAAAAGAGCTTATTCCTCGTTTAGAAAATAAGTACCCAGATCTGGCCATTCATTTTGCCGGTGAAGCGGAAGAGCAAGCAGAAACCACAGATTCAATGACCCGCCTTTTTATTATGGCAATGGCAGCAATCTATATTTTGTTAGCTATTCCATTACGTTCATACGTGCAGCCAGTGATTATTATGATGGCGATCCCATTTGGCTTAGTGGGAGCAATTTTAGGCCACTGGTTAAATGATATGGTACTGAGCGTTTTATCTTTTAATGGTATTGTTGCGTTAAGTGGTGTGGTGGTGAATGATAGTTTATTGCTAGTCTCGCGCTTTAACTCCTTGAAGCAGCAAAAAGCGAAAGTCTCAGAAGCTATTATTGAAGCTTGTACCGGACGTTTACGCGCAGTATTGTTAACCTCAATAACGACTTATGCGGGTTTAATGCCGTTATTAAGTGAAACGTCAACGCAAGCTCAGTTTATTATTCCTGCAGCAGCGTCATTAGGATATGGTATTTTATTTGCAACCTTTATTACCCTGTTATTGGTGCCGTCATTACTGATGATGCATCAAGATGCAATAAACTTAATCGATCGCTTAAAACAAAAATTCAGTGCAAAACGTCGAGAGGAATTGATGCATGAGCATTAATGTATTATTAGTAGAAGATGATATTGATTTGGCTGCTACGGTTGTTGATTATTTAGAAATTGAAGGTGTTCGCTGCGACCATGCAGCGAATGGAATTCAAGGTTTATCGCTAATTGGAGCCAATGATTATCAAGTTATTTTACTCGATTTGAATTTACCAAAACTTGATGGCTTATCGGTTTGCCAAAAAGTTCGAGAAAATAGTGATGATACACCAATTTTAATGCTCACTGCCCGTGACTCACTCGGTGATAAAGTCGCAGGCTTTGATGCTGGCACAGATGATTATCTAGTTAAACCATTTGAAATTGAGGAACTTTTAATTCGTGTCATTGCCTTATCTAAACGCCGTAGCGGTCAAGCAAGTACCTTAAATGTTGGTGAGTTAACACTAGCGTTAAAAGCACGTAGCGCCACTTATGCAGGTGACACCATTAAGCTAACTCCGATCACGTTCAAGTTACTTGAAAAATTAATGCGAGAAGCAAATAAACCCGTGTCTCGTGCCGCTTTAATGCAAGTGGTTTGGGGTGATGAACAGCCAGATAGCAACAGCCTAAAGGTGCATATTCATCACCTTAGAAAACAACTTGAGAAGGTTGAGGCTAATTTGGCTATTGAAACTGAAACCGGTTTTGGTTTCGTTTTACGAGCAAAATAATGATAGAAAATAGAGCGATATAAATGAGTATTCGAACCTATATTTTTGCCTTGTTAACAAGTTTAGTACTCTTAATTGCGGTAATTTTATCGTATCAAAGTGGGCGTTTGTTTATTACTGCCTTTGAAATGTCAATGGAACAAACTATGTTGGATATAGGGCAGGAATATCCGCAAAAAAACCTAGAAGAGCAAACCGTACTCAATTTTCATGCCACGACCAATTGGCAAAAAGTACCACAGCCTATTCGTGAACGTTTTCCTACAATTCCGAGTGAAAAAAATGTTCACCATTCGATATTCGAAGATTGGGTTTATATCGCTCCACCTGGTAAAGCATATTCTTTATTAGTCACGGAACATGACAATAAGCAGGTTTTTGTTTCAAGGTACAATGAAAATATTGCAGATGAAATAGCCAGAAAATCAGATGAGCAGGGATTTTTCATCGATCCTATGATGCTTGTAGTATTGATGGGACTGGCGGGTATTATGCTATTTATTTTGACACTCTTATTTGTATTTAAAAAAATAGCGCGACCTATGGAACAATTGCAAGCTTGGGGTAAACAGCTCTCTCTCGTTGATTTAGATAAAACCATGCCCGATTTTACATTCAAAGAATTAAATGAGCTGGCTGAGCTTATTCATAGTAATTTAGCTTCAGTTGCAGATTCGGTCGAACGTGAACAAACATTCTTAAGCTACGCCAGCCATGAACTTCGTACGCCTATTGCGGTGATGAGAAGCAACTCCGCTCTCTTGGAAAAGGTAAATCCGTATCCGTCAGAGAAAGAGCGTGAAATTCGCGACCGTATTCAACGTGCAAGTTTTACCATGAAGTCGATGACTGAAACCTTACTTTGGTTAAGCCGTGACGGTAATGCTGATATGCAAATTGAAAACACTAAGCTAGGAGTTTTGGTGAGCAATGCGCAGACAGAATTAGCATATTTGTTAGCGGGTAAAAATGTTGAAGTGAATGTTTGTACCGATCAAAGCTCAGTGCCGCTAGCGGTAGTGCCTAGTATGATTGTACTTAATAATTTGCTCAGGAATGCTTTTCAACATACTCAATGTGGACAGGTTGATATTCTACAGCGTGGCAGCGAAGTTATTATTAATAATATTGAACATGATAGTAACGACTTCAATGGACTCGAAGAAGAACTTGGTTTTGGCTTAGGCATGCAACTGGTTGAAAAGTTAACAACGCAGTTTGCTTGGCCATTTTCCGTTAGCCAAGGGCAGAATGGTTACCATGTTACGGTGAACTTTAAAGCTGAATAGTAACGTAGACAACCTTTGATAATCTATAACTTTACGTTGTTTACGTGCAGTAAGGTTGTCTCGCTAACTACTTGTAGGTAAGCGTTACTTTATCCATTTTCGCAACAAGCCCTTGTTGTGATGGCGTAAAGGTAACTCGTTGAGTTTTAGCGACGGCATTATCAAGAATAATTTCTACGTCACCTTCCATTATCGTGGTATTTTTCTGTAAAGAAACGTGGCTCGACTTCGTTGATAAGTTGCCATTAGCAAAGGCAATTCTAACGTTGCCGCTGTAAGTGTGGAGTTTACTGTCTTGAGAGATAGTTTGTGTTTTGGCAGTGATTTCCATTTCATTTGCCACAACAACATTTGATAAAGCACTTGATAAGGCTACCGTTAATAGCGTTAATGTTTTAAATAATTTCATCTTGATTCCCCATCTAGATTCATTAAATACTGCTTAAGCTCATCTACACCTTACTAAATTTTTAGCTGAATAACAGCGTTAATTTAAATCATCATAATAACTTCATAATTGAAATACGTGGCTCATATATTACTGCGCGTTAAAACCAATTCTGAAACCACCCCAATGCTTACCATTAACCATAATGGGTGCAGAAACGTCATGCATTATCTCTCCGGTGTCTCGCTTGTATGTCTGTAGAAGAAACTTATTGTTGTGTTGGCCGCAACGAATACCTGTGCTGTCATTAAACATTCTTTTAGTGCGATTATGAATTGCATCCTGAGTTATATCGCCAGTAAGAGGTTGTGAGAAGCAGCGATTGTGAGTAGGAAAATAGCCGTTAACATCAACGGCACCAGCGTAGATGATTTGTGGATTATTCTCTAGCAAGGGCTCCTGAATTTCAGGAAGAACTGCATCAGTAAACTTATCGAAACTACTGTGATATTTTTGGGGTTCTGTGTTCGAAATTTCGTGATAGCTGAAGTTAAACAGGTCTTGTTGGCTGATCTGATTTGACGCTACTTTTTCACCGAATAAGCTTGCTACCTGTTGAGCGGCGTCTTGTGCTTGTTGGCATATATTTTCTACTAAAGAGCCGGTGTTAAATTCTGCCAATTCGATGAATATTGACTCAGTACTTTCACATAAGCCTGCTGCTTTATCTGAAACTATATGAGTTTCTTTACTTTTTTCGAGTAGAAAATCATGCAAGTTAACAATCGCTGCGGAAATTTCGCCACTGGTTGTATTGTGCTCTTGTAGTGCATTGCTGATATGGTTGCTCGCTTGGGCTGATTCTGACATCTGTTGATTAATATCACTCAGTGAAATGGCTAATGCGCCCATACCGCTAACAATGCTATGGCTTTGTTCAACAACTTGCGCCATAACTGTGGTTGTTTGCAAGCTTTCCTGATTAATTTGCGTCAACATGGTACCAATTTGTTCAGTAGCTTCGGCAGTTTTGGATGCTAATGCTCTGACTTCATCGGCAACAACAGCAAAGCCACGACCTTGTTCGCCTGCACGAGCAGCCTCAATTGCCGCGTTTAATGCGAGTAGGTTGGTTTGTCCTGATATTCCATCGATAACATTGGTGATGTTCTGAATTTCAGCGGCTTTATGGGAGAGTGATTTTATTTTTTCAGCAGCGTTAATCACATCACTATTGAGTTGGTTTATCACCTCAACATTACTATTTAGTTGTTGAGAGCCAGTGGACGTCGCCGTCATCGCTTCGCTGGATTGCTGAGAAGCGATGGCAGCATTGTCGTTCATGACTTGAATGCTAGTCGACATTTGTTGTGCGGCGCTGGCTAGTCTGTCGACATCTTCGCTAGATAACTCAATAGCGCTGCTGAGCTTCTCAAGAAAAAAACTTACTTCAGCAGAGTTAATCGCTAACTTGCTAGCTTTATCATCAATATTCTTTCCGGCAACAATGGTTTTATTGGCTTGTTCACTCAGAAGTTTTTGCAAGGACTGGTTTGGTGAAGCATCCAATTTTAGTGCATTAATTATTGAAAGACGTAGCTTTGCAGCACTCCTTTTTACTGAGAAATGGATAGCTGAATAACAAATAAAAAAGTTTGCTATAAAAACGGCCGAAACATACCAAGCTATATTGGCAGTTAGCTCTGATAAAACAATCAAAAGCAACGCGAGCAACGAAGCTGAAAGGAAGGCGAGAAAAAGTGTAATTTGACGAGATGTAAACATGACTAACCACCGGACGGTTTATCTAAACAGCTATACTTATCGTTACTTTAAGGTAATCAGAGTTGGTGTGAGTAGCAATCCTACTTTAGTCTGAATTGCATGGTTTTTCGTACATTAGTTGTGTTTTCGCAATGATTTTACTTTTTAATGGTTAAATTTACCCTGCTTAAGGTAGCAAATAACTTGTTTTATTACGTCATCGTTTCGCATCATAAATACATGGGTGGTTGGCATTTCAATGTGATCATTCATGCCATCAACCTTTGTGCTTTCAACCGAAACTTTACCGTCGTCAGTATCGGGAATAAGTGATGACAATATTAAGTTAATACTTTGCGTGCCGGCGATAATGCCAACATCGAAATTCGCTTTGCCAAGTTGGTTTGGCAAGCTTAACGCGCCAGTGCCTAATTGTGCTCCAGCTTCGCCATTTACGAAACTAAAGCCCGGTAAATGACTGAGTTTATCAACAATTTCGGTGCCTTTATTTGGTGGCCCAAGCATCACCACTTTATTAAGGTTTTCAATACTGTGGTTACTAAGAAATTGTCTGACTAATATGCCACCCATGGAATGAGTGACAAAACTAACGGGTAGATCTCCACACTGGGCTAAGGCATCTGTAATGGTTTGTTCTGCTAGTTCTTCAATCGAGTATGCGCGAGAAGGGTAGTCGATATTAAGCACGCGATAACCTTCGTCAGTTAATCGCTGGGCTATTTTGTCCATCGAATGTGCAGAGCGTGCTAAACCATGCAGTAAAATTACGCATTCAGTTGCTGGTGTGGTCATATTTCACTTCCCATATAAGCGTTTTTACGAATTAACTTTCTTGCCATTAAAGTATGCTTTTCGGCACAATGCGACGCAGCTTAACTTTTAATCTTTTCATCAAGCTTTCTTCGCTGTCTGGGTTCCAATCTAAGGTAATTGCCCAAGCATTTTCTGGCTGCATTTCTTCTAACATACCTTGCTTAACTTCTTGAGAAATTTTCTTTGATGGAATAATGACAAAGTTTTCGGTATTAAGGTTAGCACTGCGTGGATCAACGTTATAGGTGCCAATAACGCTGGTATGGTCATCAATCACCATTGATTTAGCGTGCAACCCAAAAATAGGTGCTTGCTGTAACTGCTCATGCATCACTTCTGACATGATTTTTTGGCGAATTTTTGCGTCAGGCTTAAATTCAAAAATTTGTGCGCCGGTTTTTAGTAGGGCTTTTCGGTCACGTTGATAACCGCTAAATGCCTCAAGGTTGTCGTTCGACGCCAAACTATTAGTCAATATTTTAACATCAACACCTCTATCTACTAAGGTTTTGAGAATTTTTCGCGTTGCTTTAGTGGTAATTAAATAGGGCGTTTGTATTACCACATTGCTTTGGGCACTTTGCAGTAAAGACACCAGCTTTTCAGTTGATAACCCGCCACCAGCTAAAAATTTATTGGCATTGTTCTTACCGGGAATATCTGAAATATACTCTATGTTTTCTAACCACTGTAATTGCTGTTGCTGTTGAATTCTTGCAATTGCTAAGGGCATTTCTTTAATTTTTTGTCTAACTGAAGGTGCGAAATTTTCTGGGTTACAGGCATATTGATGTAAGGCAGTAAAGTCAGGAACATAGTTTGTCGCTTTTTTCGTTTTCACTAAATCAGCGACATCAACACTTAACTTACTTTGCCAAAATTGGTCGAATGAGGTTTGAATTTTGTTAGTAATTCCGCCAACCAATAGTACATCGCGATCGCGGAAATTGAATTGATGATCATATCCAAAATATTCATCTGCGACGTTTCGACCGCCGGTAATAGAAACTTTACCGTCAACGGTAAAAGTTTTGTTATGCATACGTTGATTTAATTGATGAAACTCAGTGGTTAGGTTGATGACTTTATCGAAAATATTTTTACCAATATTGGCCATTGGATTATAAATTTTAATCTCGATATTTTCATGTGCAGTCAGAGTAAGCAATTCATCGCCACTGGCGTCAACCATAATGTCATCAACTAGTACTCGCACTTTAACGCCACGTTCAGCAGCTTTTACTAAGTAGTCAGTCGCGATTAAGCCAACGTTGTCAGTTGAGAAAATGAAATATTGCACATCAATGGTGTGCTCGGCATGTTCGGTTAACCAAGCTCGTGAAAGCATGGCTTCAATGCCTTGTTCTAGTACGTAAACGCCGGTTTTATTCTGCATTTTTTGCTGAACAGGGGCTAAATACTCAGACAACATACCGTTATTGGTTTGAGGAATAGCGGCGCAGTAATCGGTTGGTGAGTCGGCAATTCTAATGGTTTGTGCGCTACAGGCGAATAGCGTACAGCTAAGTAGTAAGCTTAATAATGCTTTGTTGAATGTTGCAAACGAGCGACCTAAAAATTTAGTGTTATTTTTCAATGGTACAATCCTTATAAAACATATGACGCGGTCAAAAACTTAGGGTTTTATCCGCCTAAGTTTTTGAAAGTGCGGTAATTCCCATGGTCGCATCGCCAATAGTAACCCAATATGCTGGCGGTTTTCTAATGGTAATGCTGCATCTTCCTGATTCAGCTGCGCGACTTCTTTTTTCAATTGATTTAACTTGCGTTTGATTATGTCGATGGAGGTTTGGCTGTAAGTGCCGCGAATATAAAACCTGAAGCTATTATCTTCAGTAAAAGGTGTTGCAAGAAAAGTCGCAATGCCGTCTTTAGTCATGAACTTTTCAAGTGGTCCGTGCGGTATCCACTGAAAATCTTGAGCAATTAATACTTTATATTGGTTGTTTGGCAATAGCTCAATCATTTTCAAACGATCTAACTTTGCCAATAGTTGAATACATTCAAATTGGTCAATTTCATAATGTTGAATAATTTCATCAAACGACCAACCGTCGCGCACACAGGCGGCTACCAAAATCAGTTTAACGTCGCTTACTAGCTCTAATTCTTGTTCGGGTGACAGTTGACTGAGTTTCTTTTTTTGCTGTTCTACCAAAACAAATAAGTCTGATAAATTGATATTCAGCACGGTACAAATCTCTTCTAACCGAGCCAGACTGAATTGTTTTAATGACAACATGCGTTTTACATTGGCTTCACTCATCGCCAAGTGTTTTGCCAAGGTTTTATAGGTTATGTGCTGCTGTTTTAGCAAAGCTTTTAAAGTTGCACAAACATCGTCTAACTGACTCAAAGTATTAAATTCCTATACCTTTAGTATTGATAGTTAATACATTAACTCTTTAGGTTTATTTATACAAACCGTTAGGCATACTCAATATCGTTTTTAACACTCATTAAGGAAGTTCAGATGAAAACACGTAATCTTGTTTTAACGATGATATTAACAGTAACGAGTATGCAATCTTTCGCTAATAGTGGCGCATCAGAAAACGGTAGTGCGGCAAGTAAACATTCGGCATTAGCAGCTTCACATGGTACTGCAGCAAGTGCGCAAGTTGGTAGTGCCGTGATAGCTATACCGTTAATGGCTGCTGGCGCTGTAGGTCAAGCTTCAGGGCAACTAGGCACAAAGTTAATGGAAAATGCGATTGCTGATGCACCGTTAACTATAACCGAAAAAACCATCACGATAACGCCTTCACCTAAGCAAATGATGAAAATTTCTAGCACTGAGGAGTTATAACATGGCGAAGTTAACAGGGTTTATTACTGCTATTTGCTTGTTTTATTCACAATTAACTTACGCAGGTAGCGCACAAAAAACTGATATTCAATTACCCATCGAGCAGGTAGAAGTTTTTGCTAAAAATGTTGAACATTATGCCGCCAACGAAGGGGCTAGAGCATTTATTATTGCCCGTGTTGGCCGCCCAGAAGCAGAGTTGCCTAAAGGTATAAAGTTTACTCATACGGCGATAGCGGTTTACTCACAAATTAGTCTAGAATCGGGTGAAAAGGTTAACGGTTATGCCATTCATAACCTTTATCAAAAAGAAGGTGAACTTGATAAAAGTGAATTGGTGATTGATTATCCTATAGATTTTTTTTGGGGAGTAAACGCACTTAAAGCAGGGATTATTATTCCTACTGCTGATGTGCAACAACGGATAATTGAGGTGATAGCAACGGGCAAAGATAAACAATTACATAATGAAAATTATTCAGTGATTGCTAATCCGTTTAATAATCACTTTCAAAACTGTACCGAGCACACGTTAAACATTATTAACGCTGGCGTTTATCAAACCACAGATATTGCCGCTTTAAAGACTAATGCTAAGCAGCACTTTACAGCGCAACGGGTAAAAATAAACCCAATGAAGTTAATGTTAGGCAACTTGTTTGTCGATGATGTTTCAACAAAAGATCATAGTGGTAAAGTAAAAACTACAACGTTTACGACCATTGGCAAGTATCTACAAGAAAATGATTTATTAGCCAAAGCCGTGGTGTTAGAAAATAATGGAAAAACGACTAAGTTGTTATAAAAAACAGTAGCGATAGGTTTTTGACCTATCGCTATTTTTTGTTGCTTTTCATCATGCCTTACTTTCCAGGTATTAACTCAGGCATTAACCTTTAAATCGCACTGTTGACTGCCGCGTTCTATCAACGTGCAGTTGTGTAACGTCAGGGCGAGAGTAATGACCAACAGGATCAAAATTTTGCCGCTCTTCTCGTACTTTTTTGTGGTCAATAATAGCGGTATATAAACCTTCCTCACCAATTTGTGGTTCTATCAACCATTCACCATCAGGGCCAGCTAAACAAGAAGCGCCATTAGCAAGGTGTGACTTATCAATGCTCGCTAAAATATCGTCAAGATAAGGCGTATCAGCGGGGAAGTCTTCAGGGCGCATTAAGCCACTGGCAGACATGACAAAACTACGACCTTCTTTGGCAATAAAGCGGGTAATATCATGGGTGTTATGTTCACCACCAGGCCAAATGGCGACATGTAAGTCTTCTCCTTGGCCATATAATGCGGCGCGTGGTAGCGGCATCCAGTTTTCCCAGCAATTTAAACCGCCAACAGTAAATTCACCTAACGAATGAACACGTAAACCATGGCCATCACCCGGTGACCAAGTTAATCGTTCTTCGTAGGTTGGCATTAGCTTTCTATGCACAGAGCCAATTTCGCCGCGTTTATTTATATAAACCATTGAGCAGTAAAGGCTATGACCGCCTCGGTCACCCGCGCGCTCAATAATCCCCAAATATAACGCAACATCGGCGGCTTTTGCTGCCGCGCAAATACTATCTAAATGGCCAGCGGTTATTGAAACCGCTTGCTGCATATAGTGTGCATGTAATGCTTTTTGATCGGGAGCGTTAAAGCGAGCACCGTGGGTAAGCTCAATCCAAAACGGATAACCGGGCAATAAGGCTTCACCAAAGGCAATTAAGTCACACTGTTCTTTACCAGCATTAGCTATTTGCTGAATGACTTTTTCAGTGGTTGCAGCGCGGTTAAGCCATACTGGAGCAATTTGTGCTAAACCAACTTTTAACGAATCTGAGTGTGCTTTAGTCATAGCTGACGTATTCCCTTTAGGATTTATTGTTGATTAAAAAATCTACTATAAATCATCAATTAAAGAAACTATTGCTTGAATAAACACCATTATTGCTCAGCTAAACGTCTACCAAATGAAACGGCGTAAGCATTACGTCGAGCTTGCAAAAGTGGGTCGGCAGATGGTGCAAAGCCAGTTGATAACACCATAGGATCAAAATTTATTAAGTCACATTTTCCATCTTGTTCTGATTGTATCGCGTCAATTGTTAGCTCGGCAGCCACCAATTGTTGATGCTGACCTTGCCAAGCAATAGCGGCATTATCGACGTCATCTTCTGGGTTAGCGAAGGTGATAACCATATCCCATGTAACAGAGTGGCTTGCTAGGTTTTTCTGTAAGTTGTCGAATAAAAAATCTTGCGCTGGTTTGACGACTAACTCTTGCTGACGTTGTGGTACAAAAGACCAACGGACGGCAGTTTTCACACCTTTATCATTAACTAAATAAAAGCTGTTAACACTGTTGAAAGTGTTTGCTTCATAAGGTTTAAGTACTTTGGTTTTTGTTGCTTGATGCGCTTTAAAGCGCTGAAGATCTTTATTACCTTGCTTAAAAGCTTTTACCGCAGCAGAGCCTGCAACTTTTGCGCGCATCAATTCAGCGAATGCTTCAGGGGTCGCAACAGGGAAAAAGTCTAAAGTGTTCATCGACATCAGGTGGCTTTCATTACTGGCGGTGGTGATTGATAAGCCCATGCCATATTCCCCACGTTTATTGTCTGCCGCTAAATACTTACCGCCTTTATGAGACAACCTACCAATGACCTGAGCGTTTTCTGTAAATAAATTGCTGTTGCTATATTGCTGAATTTTTTGGTTTTTTGGACTTAATGTCGCAGAAAAACAAAAGCCTTTGGTGTGATTTCGACGCTTACCTTCTGTGACGCCAAAAAGCTTTTCAAAGGTGTTAATACCATCAGTTGCGGTTCCAGTGTTATCGGCAAACGCTGAAGGTGTTGTTGCCAATAACAAAGCTAAGGTGATTATTTTTGAATTTATCATTTTCGTTACTCTTGAGTTGTTGTAGGTTTTATATTATTGTACGTACACGAACTGTTAGTCAACGAATAGTTGTTAATTAAATAATATGCAGGCAAAATTGACAGTGTTTTTATCTGTATCTATTTTGAAGTAGGAGAGTTTTTTGTCTGTTGCCAAATTAAATGAACAACTATGCTTTGCGTTGTATTCAGCGTCGAATCACCTAACCAGTATTTATCGACCATTATTAGAGCCACTAGGCTTAACGTATACGCAGTTCATCGTACTGATGGCGTTGTGGGAAAAAGATAATATTTCGATAAGTGAATTGGCAAAAAATGCCAAGCTTAGTAAAGCAACCATGACCCCGCTCTTAAAGCGTTTAGAGCAAAAAGAGTTAATTGAACGTCAAATGTTAGCGGGCAATGAACGACAAAAAAATATCGCGCTAACTGATGCCGGTAAATTGTTATCGCAGCAGAGTTCAAAAATTACTGAACAGGCATTTTGCATGAGTAAGTTGTCAAAAGAACAAGCGGAAACGGTTATTGAAATTTGTCATCAGCTTGTTAACCCTAGCAGTGAATAATTAGCACTCATTCTTTTCAATATTAAATGAACGTGCGCTAAGTGGCTGCTTTACTGGGTTTTCAGGCTGGAATTTAATAAAAATGAGGAATGAATTATGTCAGAGCAATGGTTAACAAGTTTAATGACGGAAACGGCGCAAGAAGGTTACGAACTAGCCATTAAATTATCGAGAATGGGGATTAAGTATACCCAGCCGTCAGATGCGGTAAGAAGCAAACTTAGGCCAGATTATAGCGAAAACTCAGAAAACCTAATTGCCTCTTCACAAGTTATCGCGACTAATTTTCAAACTGTGTCTGCCGCTAATAATTATTGGCGAGACTAGTTTAAAATTTACTGTTTGTAAAAAACAAAAGCCCATTATTAGTGTTTAATAATGGGCTTTATTTATTTAAATTATGACGTTAAAACTACAGCGCTAATTCTACCGAAATAGGGCAGTGGTCGCTAAGCGTTTGGCTTATTTCTCGGCTATATTTTTGCTCGAATACTAATTGCTCAAACGAGTTTTCCACATAACGAGCTTTTGCTTTCGGGTCTAAAATAATATGGTCGATATAGTCTTTGTAATAGCCGCCCCAACATCCTGACTCAGCTTTAATGGTTGGTGTCCAAAGTGCTTCTGCACCTTCATCATCAATTGCCTGCCATAAACCCTGAATTTCAGTGTGGTTTAGAGCAATATCACGAACAAAGCGACGGTTAAAATCACCAAGTAACATAAATGGTACGCCTTCTTTAGCACGGGCATCAATCCAAGCTTCTAAAGGCACTGCTTGCTTTGCTAGTTCAGCACAGGCCGTTTTAGCATATTCTTCTTTTTTATTGCTGCTTGGCATTTTAGCAATGCTGGCTTGGTCTAAGGCTTTATCAAAACAACCTGATTTCATATGCACAGCTAATAAGCGTACGCTTTTACCATCTTTAGTTAAGGTAACGTCCATACCACGACGAGCCAAACCTTGGTCAAGTTCAACGTATTCAATACCTTTAGCTTTATAACCGCTGCTTTTTCTTACCGCAACGCCAACGCGTTGCACCCAGTCTTTAGTGGTGAAAAAGAATTCATAATCATCACCTAAAATTTTTCTAGCCCACTCGGCGCTTTCAACTTCTTGCATGGCAATAACATCAGCATCTAACTGTGTAGCGTAGCGAGCAAGCTCTTTATAATCAGCATCGCTGCGTTTGTTGTATTCGTGCGAACCTAACCAAGCGATATTCCATGAAGCAACTTTTAACGTTTCAGCAAAAGTTGTTGCGCTTAAAAAAGCTAGTGCGACTGTACAAAGGGTAATTAATTTTTTCATTACATCATTCTAGATAATAAATCGGGCAACTAGTGTAACCACTGTTAACTCAAATTCAAGTAATGTATGCAAAGAACGATTGTTAGATGACAGGCATTGGCTCAATGCTTCAGTAATCGCTATGCTTGCCGATAAAAAATTATTATCATAGTTAAAGGATTACATATGAAAATTTTATCATCAGGTGAAATTAATATTTCTGCGCCAACACCGCCTATGAGCAGTGTTGTAAATAGCACTGAAAAAAAGATCGAAGAAGCTCAGCCAGGTGTGCATGTTTCTATTTCCCAAGAAGCAAAAGATAAAAATGCCGCAGATACTAAGCAAGTGGAAAGTGAGTCGGCAGATAAGAAAAACGCTGATGAACCACTCAGGTTTGATGGCACAAAACTTAATTCATCAAAAACAGAAAAAGAGCCATTGTCAGCTGAAGAAAAGCTAGAGCTTCGTATTGAAGAAGTGAAAGAAAAAATAAAAGAACTTCAAAAAGAAATTCAAGCATTAAGGGCTGACGACAGTGCAAAAGCGCAAGAAAAAGCTGAAATTCTTACTCAACAGCTTCAGGCATTATTGCTTGAGTTAACTAGCTTAATGGAGCAGAAACTTGAGTCTAAATAGAAGTTGTAAACCGTTCATCATAGACATTAAAATATCTTAAAAATTTAAATTAAATTAATTTAACCCCTTTTATAGTTTCCCATCGTTTTAATAGTAAGACAGGAATTGGCCACTGACTTAACGTGTGATCACACCTCTTTTAATCAAATACTATTGAACATTGAGGAACGACTATGAAAAGAATATTAACGATAACATCTATAGCGGGTGCAACTACATTTGGCTTATTTGCTTTTATGGCATTTTTGGTTAACAACGACCAAGTAGTACCAGCAGAAGCGGAACCGACTATAGTTGTTGAATTTGCTCAGATTCCTGACGAGCGCCCAGCAGAGGTAAGAAAACCTTTTCAAAACAATCCGCCACCAGCGCCTAAACCTATGCCGAGAACCTTTGAAGCGCCAACAGAAACCAGTGTTGATGGTGAGTTTGATTACGGTAACCCAGTAGTTCAAATTGCTAGTGCTGGGCCTAGTTTAACTATGGGTGGAGGCAGTCGTGATAGTGATGCTCGCCCCGTTGTGCGTATTAACCCTAAGTACCCAACTGGTGCCGCTCGTGATGGTGTTGAAGGTTGGGTGAAGTTACGTTTTGATATCAACGAGATTGGCGGTGTAACTAACATAGAAGTGATTGACGCAGAGCCAAAGCGTGTATTTAATAAAGCCGCTAGGCAAGCGTTAAGAAAATGGAAGTATCGTGCAAAATCAGAAGATGGTAAAACTATGGTGCAAAAGGGTTTAACCGTACAACTTGATTTCAACATGAACCAACAAAGCTCAACTTAGTTAAACTATGTTCAACGTGCTTCAGTTTAACTCAGCATATTATCAGTACAATTAGGATGAAAATTTGCAGTTACCGTCAATGATCAAAGGCTGGTATAACCCCACCACTAGCCCAGAAAAGTTGCTGGCAAACTATATCTCAACTGGCAAAAACAAGTACTTGTCTTTGCTAGTTGAGCAATTTAATTTGTCGATTTATCACTATTTATTGAGCCAATCGAATAAAGAGTTAGCTGAAGACGTGGTACAAACAACTTGGTTAAAAGTTATGAAAAGCCATAGTGCTAGCCAACAACAAAGTAAACCACAAAGTAATGTGAAAAGCTGGTTATTCACCATTGCCCGTAATACCTTAATTGACGAATTTCGCCGTCAACAAAAATGGCAAAGTCAGTTACTAGATGAAAATAAAATGCTGACAGTTAATTTGGAAAAGTCACTGCAAGAAGCTGATAGATTAACGCAGTTCAATGCCGCACTTGGACAATTACCCTTTTTACAACGTGAAGCATTTATTTTTCAGCAAGAAGGTTTTTCGTTGAATGAAATTGCCGAATTAACTAACGACAGTTTTGAAACGGTGAAAAGCCGTTTACGTTACGCCCGAAATAATTTAAGTCACTTGTTAGGAACATCATCATGAGCGTGGATAAATTTGATAAAGAACTCTCGAACCTTTATCAACAAAGCAAACAACAAACCGACGCGCCAACGGTTGATTTAACCAGCGCAACTAAACCAACAAATTCACCTCGTTCACCTTGGCACATGTTGGCGTTATTAGTCGCCGGTGGTGCTGCCTCGTTTGGTATTATGGCCGTCATCACGAATTTTGCTGAACCACCTTCGCATGGCGATGTACATGGTACTAGTGAGCAATACAAACAACATTCAGTGCGTATAGTTGAGATTACCGAAGTAAAACCCGAAGAGTTAGTGCTACCGCCACCAACGCCACCATTACCACCTAAACCAGAAAGTAATGCGCCTAAAGCAACTAGTGAAGTTGCTACACCAACTACAGCGATGGCTAAGCCAACATTAGCAATGAATATTCCTACCGCTGATGACGTTAATGTACCAACATTTAACCAACCTGCACTTAATATAAAACCGACGCATAAAGTGATGCCGGAATATCCGAAATCAGCACTTTACTCACGAAAATCTGGCAAGGTTAAACTGCAATATCGTATTTCATATTCAGGCAAAGTTATTGATGTTAGTGGTATGAACAAGCACAGTGACCGAGCACTAGAGCTTGCAGCTAAAAAGGCATTAAGCCTATGGCGTTACCCTGAAGAAGCGGGTGGTGATAAGTTTTTGGAAATTGAGTTTGAGTTTAATTTAGAGCAGTGATGAAAGGCTAAAAAAAAGCCAACATTGAATTTTGAAAATTTAATGTTGGCTCTATTGCTGAAATATTTCGCTCTATTTAGAGAGAGGACTGCATTAATTAGAAGAGATATAGCAAGCTCTTAATGTGAACTACCAAGAGTATTTACATGATTTAATTCAACTAGCTTGTTTTCCTTACTGAATTTAATCCCACTATAAATCAAGCCAGTAGGTTTACCATCAATTATTTCAAACTGAACTTTTTGCCCATTAGATGGACGGAATTTAACCCGCATTTGGTCTATTTCTCTAAATGGTGTTGCCGTTGTTTTTAAATTGCCCCAGGTTAATTCGAACGTATCATCGTTAAAAGTAATCCTGATATCACCAGCAAGTGGGTGATGATACTTGCCAACGTAACTCTGTTTTTCAGCGCTTAGTTGCCAAGGTTTTAAAGTATAGTTTTTATCTTTGCTGGCAATTTTATCGCGATACTTATATGCCATTGTTTTCAGTTTGGCTATTCTGCTGTTAATTCGTTGCTCGACGCCTTTTTCAGCCAGTAGTTTGCTATAGATAAAGTCTGCTATTAGGTCGGTGAGCTTGTCATTTAAACTATCTTCGTTATTTAAAATAACTAAGCCAAGCTTTTCTTCTGGCATAAAAGACAAATGCGGACGGAAACCCTCGAATGAGCCGAAATGGTGATAAGTTAGCTGATTTTTGTAGCTGCCTGTGTACCAGCCATAAGCGTAAGCATTACGCTCAAAATCACCACGACTACTTGTAAGCGTTGCAACAGCTTGCTGTGAGAGGTTGATTAACTTAGGCTGAGGCAGGTGTGAATCGTCAGTCGTTTTGGCATTCAATTGTAATTTGATAAATTGCGCCATATCGTTCGACGACGAAATAACGCCACCAGCCGCGTGCATAGTATTGTCTTGCTTGGTTAAATATAAGGCTTTATTAGGGGTAGTATTGAAGAAGGAGTACGGTTTAGCGATCAGCCATTGGTTTCGTTCTGCATCACTTACTATAGCAGTGCTATGGCTCATGTTTAATGGTTTAAATAAGGTTTTTTCAAGAGCTTTTTGCCAAGTAATATTGAAGGTTTTTTCATACCAAATACTAATAATATTGTAGCCTAGGTTTGTGTAGTCAAATTCAGCGTGTTGGCTCTCTTCGCTAGCAAAAATCTGAGCTAGCATGAGCTGTTTGCTTTTTTTACTTTGAATGCCGGAAGTCGAAACGGCTGTAGCTAAAAAATTATCGTCTAACCCTGAAGTATGCGCTAGTAAGTCTTGAATAGTGATTTTGTTTGCAGGTATTTCTTTGGCAAAGCGAATTTCTGGAAACATTTTCTGTAATGATAATGACGTATCGTATTTTGAATTTCCCAGCGTTTGTAAAACCGTTAGAGCAAATAATGGTTTGGTTATTGATGCTATATAAAATGCGGTATCGTTCGTTGCTGGTTGCTGATTTTCTATATCAGCATAACCGAAAGACTGTTGGTAAATAACACTGTCGCCTTTAACAACCGCAATAGACGTTGCGGACTTAATATCAAACTCTTTAATTAATGTTGACATAAAATCATCAATACTTTGCTTAAAGGTTAATGTTTCTGCTGCTTTGGTATTTATGGCAAAAAGCAATATTACTGCAATGAGTGTTCTGATAATTCCGTTAACCATGTTCATTCCCTGTATTGTTATTATTTAAAGATATTAAGTTAGAGCGCACTGAATGAGTTTTTGGATGCAAATTATTTATTTTTCTTCGATTAATAACCAGAAACAGTTACCAACAAAGCAGAATAGCAGCAGGCTAACAATGTAAATTGACTGTTGAGAAAATAATGTCGTTAATGTGCTTTCTATATTTAAAAAGCTAAATAACAATCCTGAAATCATTACTGCAATTACCGAGAATATTAAAGTTACTTTTTGGCGGACTTTAGCGGACTTTTCAAGTTGAGCCATTAGTTGTGGAGTAAAGTCTTGTTGGCTCAATTCGCTATGAAATTGCAGTAAGGAGTCTACATAGCTGTCTTCGTCATTTTGTGTTTTATTCATTTTTTTCTCCGTTCTTCTATTTGTTCATCGATTTTCTAACAAGATCTTTTAGCTTTTGCTGTGCTCGATTAATGTGTGACTTAACCGTACCTAAAGGAAATTCAGTAACTTGAGTTATTTCAATATGGCTCATGCCGACACTGGTTGATAACGTGATACAGGTTCGTTCAGGTAAAGAGAGTTGTCGCATCAATTTTTCAATAGTTAAATCTTTATCAATATCGATTTTCTGTATTTCAAAATTATCAAAGTCGTATTCAGCTTGTTCGTGCTTTTTATAAGCTTTTTGCTGCGATTTTAAAAAGTGGTGGTAGGCAATTTTGTGCAACCAAGTGCTCAACGCAGCGTCTGAACGAAACGAACTTAGTTTTCTATATAAAGTAATAAAGGTTTCTTGGGCTAAATCATCTGCTAGCGCATGATCACCTGCAGTTAAACGACGTAGTACTTGTCGAATGCCTGATTGATACTTAGCAACAAGGGTGCGATAAGCATGGTGGTCATTACTGACGATGACTCTGGCAATGAGTTCCTTGTCATCAATCATTGATTATTACGTGCTTTTTCTTCGTTTTGATTTATTTTCCAAAGCAGCAAGAATGCAATGGCTAAGGTAATTGGAAACGCTGCAATAGCAAAAGCGACGTTTAAGATATTGAGTAATGAGCCAGCGGTAATAACAGCAATGCCTAACGCTAGTAATGTTATGGCTCGACGCAGGTCAATGGTATGAGAGTGGTTCACAACTCCGATTTTATCTAATACTTCAATGGAAAGGTGTTCGCCGTTGTCTAAAGCTTTACGAATAGTGGTTTGAATTTCTGCTTTGTTTTTATGTTCAAGCCAAAGACGAGCAATGGCAATAAGGCTAATAGAAATGCAAATAGTAATTGGGATCCAATAATCTGACATAAATTTCTCAATAAGTTGTTAAGTTATAAGGTTGGATACTGACAGATGCTAAATTGGATGCAAATTGTTAATTTACTTTTGTAAAAATCTTAATGCTTTGAATTAATATACTAATAATTCAATTGCTTGACGGCTTTTTTTGTCGGTTTATTTTACAATCGTACTACTTTTAAACTGAAGGGTTCTTCTAATTAACTGAAAAGTATATATATTTATGTATTGGTCTAGTTGTTGCTGTTCAGGTGCTAAATTCTAGTAAATTATTCTTTTTACAATTAGCAGTTAAATTTTATTAAATAGGAAGTTAAATGTCTTTAAAAGTATTAAAAACAACAATAACGGGAATTATTTTATCTGTAAGTTGCTTGGTTAACGTCGCCAATGCCGGACTAATAGGTGTATTTGGTTCGAACAGTAACTCAAATATAGTTAGCTTTTTAAATGCTAATGGACATACAGCAACAAACTTTGGTGGCTCAATAGGTGCCGGCCAGTTGAATGGTTTAGATGCTGTTATTAGTTTACGTGCTGATGGAAATAGTGACTTACTTAACTTTGTTTTAGGTGGTGGTCTTTACATTACAGAATGGAGAGCTGCAGAGTGGGCATTAGACGTAGCCAATATGCTTGATGCAGATGGTGTCGGTATTCAAAGTATAGGAAGTAATACTCTCATTACACAATCAGCCCTTGCATTATCTATGGGGTTAGGTAACGGCTTATCAAACCCATACAGCGATGGCGCGCGTACTGAATTTGATTGGACTATAAATAATGTTGGCAATGGTGTAGATATTTTAGCAACAAGACCTGGAGATATTCCGGTTATTATAGGTGGTCAAGTTGGTGCTGGTTATGCTTTTATCAATAGCTTAGATTGGGCTGATAGTTTTCCTGCAAGTAGCAGTACAAGTGGTACATGGTTGCTTAACGCATTGAATGCTGATGTTAGAAATGTAAGTCAAGTTCCTGAACCATCAACACTTGCCATTTTCGCATTAGGAGTAATGGGCTTAGCATCACGTAGATTTAAGAAAAAGTCTTAATCGTTAAACTACTTTTAACTTTAGAAAACATCAATTGTAATGATTGGTGTTTTTTTGTTTTTGGTGGTTGTTAAAATTTAGTGCAAGTTTACATTTTCATACAATTACCGCTAATTTAGTCATCATTTTAAAGTGACAAAAAATAACATCATTTGAATATTAATATTGAAGCTGTCCTCAACTTTCTGCGCCGTACATTACCTCGCAAGTACTAAATAAAATGACTGCTATAATTTAGGCGTGGTTTAGTTATTAGGAATATTGATGAATAATTTTAATACTGTGCTTGTTTGTCTAATCTGCTGTGCATTGTCGGCTTGTGGAGGTTCTAGTGGCGGTTCTAGCGAAACGCCTGATGTAACGCCCATGCCAACACCTACCCCCGCAGTTGATCCTGTTGTTTCATTTTCAATTTCTGATGCGCCTTTAGATTCTGTTACGTCGGTTAATGTTACCTTCGACTCAATAACTCTAAAGTCGGCTAATGATAATCAAGATGATGACTCAGGAATTTTGTTACCTGTGCTTGATAGTGAAGGTAACGCCAGCACAATAACCATTGATTTGATGCAGTATCAAAATGGTGACGAAAAGCTACTTATAGGTAATACGAGTATTGCTGAAGGGGACTATAGCCATTTAATTCTAAATACCTCTGGCTGCCCACAGAATCAAAATGGTAGTACTGAGTTTTGTTGGGTGATTGATCAAGATGGCAGAAAGCCACTGAAAACTCCTAGCAATAAACTTAAATTAGGTGAATTTAGTGTTACTAATGTTGCAGAACAAAGCTACACCATAGAATTTAACTTACGCTCTTCTTTGGTCAGTACTGCGAGTGGTGCGTCATATAATCTCAAACCTCATGGCGTTAGAATTGTTGATGCGATGACTGACAGCATGTTGCTTGGTGATGTTGATGTAAATTTGCTAACAGCAGGCGAGGGCTGTGAAGGCGTTTTTCAGGTTGACACCGATCACGGCAAAGTGGTTTACCTTTATCAACATAACTTTGCTAATAATGAAGCCATGGTTGATGAGTATGACGTTGATATTGTAAAAAACACTCTACCTGTTGATGCGGTAAAACCTATTGCATCAGCCAATGTTAGTTTTGATAGTGAGCAAAATCGTTATTTTTATAATTTTGCCCACTTAATGGCTGGTGAATATACCGTTGCCTTTTCATGTAGCGCGATAGGTGATGACCCTGAAGAGTACGATGGCATTGTTATCGCAAATCCAGAGTCTCAACGACATACAGTAACACTTTTAGAGAATACGCAGCTTACACAACACTTTACTGAATGACCTTTAATGAAATGCCCTGATAGATTGAATTATGGTGAGTAACTCAATCTATCAGGGCATTAAATTATTTAGTAAATTTACACCAACCTTTACTTACAGTTATACCGTCCACATTCCCCCTGAAAGTACCAACCACAAGACGACTATAGGTCTTATTATTGTGCCAGTAGATAACAGAGTATTAGCACGAGTTTTATTATGTTCAACAACATTAAATATTAAGCTACTGCAGTCACACATATTCCCCAATAAATAAAAGGCTCATCAATGGTAAAAATTGATGCAGAGCATTTATTTTCAAGATAATTAATTAAACTATTGCATTGCAAATAAAAATCATTATCATTCACGAAAAATTACAGCATTATTTAATCATTATATTTATAAAGGATTTAGTTAGTGAATTATAAAAGCTACTCTCTCATCGCTCTTTCAATTTGTGCAACTATGGCAGCTAATGCCCAAGGTACATCCACATCAAACAATACTCAGGACATTGAACACGTTATTGTGACCGGCAGTCGTATGCAAGAAAGCATAGACGAAGTGCCAGCATCGGTTTCAGTTATTAATAGTCAAACCATAGCGCAAGACATGCTAACTTCGGCTGAGTTGCAAACTATGCTAGCGATTCATGTACCGGGCATGGCGGCAGCAAATACGGGTACTAACACCAACTCAGGGCAAACATTACGAGGACGAAATGCCTTAATAATGATAGATGGTGTACCACAGTCAACCCCTTTACGTAATGGTAAGTTAGGTATTCGATCATTAGATCCTAGTGTTATCGAACGTATTGAAGTCATTAAAGGCGCAACGTCAATATATGGCAATGGTGCCGCTGGCGGTATTGTTAACTACATCACCAAAAATGCAAGTAGTGAAAAAGCATTATCAGGGCGGGTAGGAATTAGCAGTAACTTTTCAGCTGTTAAGTTCGAAGACAGCGTCGGTCGACGCCTTGATGTAGCAATAGACGGTACGTTAGGGAAATTTGACTATGTACTAAGTTTAGTTAGTGATGAAAATGGCGTAATACGCGATTCAGAAGGCGATGCTCTCGGTTTAACTTACGGTTTATCTGATTTTAAATCAGACAATCTATTTACCAAATTCAATTATTATGTTGATGATTTACGTTCATTTCAATTTAGTTATAATTACTTTGAAGGGCAGCAAGATACCGACTACATTGCGGTAGAAAGCAATGTTAATGCTGGCATAAAAAGCCATGCCATTAAAAATGTAAATAACATTGAAGTGCCGGGTGATCCGCAAGGTCCACGAGGAAGTCATAACGCAAAATTACAATACCGTGATATGGAAATTTTTACTAACACAGACTTCACCGCAGACGCCTATTGGCAAAAAATTGAAAACGTATTCTTTTATTCCACGAAATTTAAAGATGAAGGCTTAGGTTTAGTCGGCGGTCAGTCGATGATCACGTCAGAAAAAACGGGTTTACGGTTGAACTTTAACAGTGTTTTTGACTTCGACGATATTGAAACTACGTTGATTTATGGTGTTGATGTGTTAAACGACAAAACTGCCCAGCCACTTGTAGATGGTCGTATGTGGACTCCTGAAATGGACATGGATAATATTGCTGGTTACTTACAAACAAAAGTAATTTTTAACGAAAATTGGGTTGTTAAAGCGGGTGTGCGTCGAGAATCAATTGAAATAGGTGTTAACGATTTTAATACCTTGATGATTTGTAAGACGGGTAAAGAATGTACTGTGCCGGTGTCAGTATCAGGTGGCACACTCGAATATGATGCAACCACTTACAATATTGGTTTACGTTATAGTAATAACGAGATTTTTAGTCCTTTCATTAGTTACTCTGAAGGTTTTGATATCGCCAATGTCGGCAGTTTATTACGTAATGCTCAATTCACAGAATTAAATAAAATAGATACAGAAGCTTCAATTGTTAAAAACTCAGAAATTGGCTTTAGTAGTGTGTATGAGAATATTCGCTTTGAAATGGCCACCTTTTATTCAACCAATAACTATGGTGGTAACATGGCTGAAGATCCTTTAACTGGGACTTATCGGTTAGAGCGAGCACCACAAAAAATATGGGGCTATGAAGCCGCAATTGATGTTACTTTGACCGATGCATTAGACGCTGGCCTTAGCTACAGTTGGTTAGAGGGTAAAAATAAAGAAAATGATACTTACCTTGATGGTGGCTCAATCAGTCCGCCTAAAATCACCGCTTATATTAATTATCAGGCGAGTGAAAACTTGCGTCTTGCAATGAATTATACCGGCATACAAAGTCGCAACCGTTTTGTCGCAACAAACGGTAAATATAGTGGCAGAAAAGCACCAGTATCGTCATATAACGTGGTTAATGCTTCAGGCAGTTACACCATTAATGATGCAATAAAATTATCAGCTGGTATCGAAAACCTGTTTAACAGCGACTATTACTCACACATTGCACAATCACATACCTTCTCTGGTTGGAATGTTAAAGGAAAAGGGCGCACAGTGAACTTAGGGCTGACTTATAACCTTTAATGCCTCAAGCAATTAATAGCAATATGACGTTCCTTTTGCCAATGGTGGCTGGATGATATTCAGTGTTTAAGCGCTGGTTAAGGCGTATTCATCTATGCCTAGCAATATTTTTGGTTTTCTTTTTAGTTAACCTGAGTATTTCTGGGGCACTGTTGGTTTTTGGTAAAGAAATTCAGTATCAGGTGCAACCTGCTCATTGGCAGGTGTCGCCTGGTGCCACTTTTCTGCCTTTGTCTAGCTTAGTGGCTATAGTTGAAGAAGGTAGCGAAAAGACAGTAAAACAAGTCCAATTGCAACCGCAAAAAGATAAGGCATGGCAATTTCAATTAGATAGTGGCCAGTATATTAATGTTAATCCTTTTAACGGTGAAATTCTTCACCGCTATGCTAAGCAAGATAGCTTTTATGGCTTTGTGATGGCATGGCACCGCTGGTTATTGCTGAGCGATGACACAGGGGAAAAACCTCTTAAAGCATTGGTATCAATAGCTAGTTTGTTATTCATTGTCGAAATGGTATTGGGATTATGGCTTTGGTTTAAACCAAAGAATCGTTTGCAACGCTTGAAGATAAACATTAAGGCCAAGCCAAGAGTAAGATATTATCAACTACATACAGTCATAGGCGTATTTACCTTTATTCCTTTATTGCTTATCGCTTTTTCAGGCATAGCTTTTCACTGGCAAAGCCAAACAAAGATGATAATCGAAACATTGCTTGCTGAACCCGTAGTGCACTATAAACACCCTGTTATTGCCTCTGAGTTAAATAAACCGTTACAGCTTGACCTCGCGTTGAGTCTTGGAATACAGAGTATGGGGCAAGGCCAGTTATACCGAATTTACTTACCTGTTAACGATCAAGCTTTAAAACTTAGAGTTAAAATGCCCGGTGAGTACTTTGCTTTTAGTTGGGTGTCGGTAAATCCATATACTGCCGAAGTGATTAAAACCTACGATGCCAGCAAGGCCAATTTAGCTACGCGGATTTGGAATTTTAAGTATACGTTTCATACCGGAGATTTTTTCGGTGTCGGCCTCAAGGCTTTTTGGTTACTACTCGCCTTGCTGCCAGGAGCATTTGCCGTTTCTGGGCTCTGGTTATTTATTAAAAGAACACGACAAAGCAAGGTGAAATCAATTTCTCCTTTAAAAGCTAATTTCACAATTAGCACTAGATAAGTGTTTGGATGTCGATACCTTAGCTTTATTAAAAAAAATTGGTTCTAAACTTGTCATCAGCAAAGAAGAAAAGGTGCTGAGTTAAGGCTAGGCTTTGTGGGTAATAAAAAAGCACCGAAATAACTATTTTTTATTAAATAGAGTGAGTTTATCGCGATGTTTTGAGTCGATACTTGCCATTACGAAGCATATGCACAGTCCATATTCCACCAGAAAGTGCCAACCACAAAGTAACAAACGCAAACAGCATAATTTGAATGTTGTTAAAGCTGCCTTCATCGCCATAGTCCATAAAGTGCAGCATAAAGAAAAAGCCTGCAAAGCGTTTGTTGCTATTACTATGTCCAACTAATCGTCCTGAGCCTTGCTCTACATAAGCGCTAGTTTCTAAATCATCATTGAAATTGATCTGCCAGGTTGGATTTTTCTGTTTTGGGTAATCTGCTATGTTTGAAGTTAGTAAAGCAATGGATGTTATCTCGCCAGGACCGCTGTAACTTGCTTTGGCTATGTTTGATGCCAGTTGTTCATTAACCTTCGTTAGCTCTCCCGTTACCGCATTGACCAACAAATAACGGTTAGCAAAGTGGCGGTATAAACCTTGCTGTTGTGTCAGCAAGTAATATGGTTTTGCTAACAATTTCGATTGTGTCAGTTCTACCGTATCAGGGTAGGCTTTTAAGATTGATTCAACAGGCAGTAAATCTTTTTCAGCGACTATATGTTCAGAGGCGGCTGGCGCTTGACGATAAGCGTTTCCGCGGGCTTTTTTATGATCAATAACATTGAATACTAAGCCGCTGAATACCCAAATTAATAATTGTAAGCCTATCAACAAAGATGCCCATTTATGTATTTTTTTCGTCCAGAACATCATGATTCACCGCCATTGTTTAATGGCTTATCTTGCCCATTAAAAGTTGCACTGTTACCGCGCTTTTTATTGTTGGTGAATGCTGGTTTTATTACTTTAAAATAAGTTAGCACTAAACCACTTAATACTGCGAATTGTGCCAATAATGCGATTATAAATAAAAACCAATTGCTAACGTTTTCGCCATCGTCGTAGTCCATGACATGAAAGCGGAACATCCAGTCAAACAATCGCCAAAATTCATGGCGTTTAGTCACTACTTTGCCGCTATTAGCAGATATGTATAACGCAGGTGAACCAAAGTTGTCGAAGTTAATACGCCAAGCTGGCAAGTGCCTTGAGCTTAATTCAAAAGGTGGGTTTTCGGTGATTAACTTCGCGTTAATCACTTCGCCATCACCAGAATAGAAATGCTTTGCTACCGCTAGTGCTGAGCTTTCGGCTATTGGTGATAGTTGCTGCCCGTTAGTGGCATCAACCATAAACTTTTGTTTATCAATGTTAAAACGATAAACCTCGCGGTTGATTAACATGCCAACACTTAAGTTTTCAGCCTGTGGGTATTGCTGAAAAAGTGCTTGTGTTGGATATGTTAACTTTTCGGGTTTTATTTTTGTTTGATGATTAACGATCAGGCTGTCACCGTGAATATAGTCAATATCGAAAAAAACCATATAGGCGCCGGTAACAGACCAAATAACAAATTGCACACCAATAAATAACATCAGCCATTTATGTACTTTATGGCTGATTTTAAATAGTTTTTGCGGCTTTCTTACAGTTTTAATTGTGACTTTCTCCACAGAAGATAAACAGCGGGTAGCACAAGTAATGTCAATAAAATTGCGCTAACCATACCGCCTACCATCGGCGCTGCAATTCTACTCATCACTTCTGAACCGGTTCCTGTGCCATATAATATCGGCAATAATCCAATAATAACAGTGGCTACCGTCATCATTACAGGCCGCACACGCATGCCTGCGCCTTGTAGAATAGCATGAGTTAATTCCTTAATAGTAAAAGGAATATTGTTAGTTTGATGTTGCTCAATAGTTTCTTTAAAAGCTTGGTTTAAATACACCAACATGATGACGCCAATTTCGACGGCGACCCCTGCTAAGGCAATAAAGCCAACGCCAACTGCCACCGAAAAGTTAAAACCTTCAAGATACATTAACCAAATACCGCCAATCATTGCCAGTGGCAGCGTGGCAATAATAATGGCAACTTCAACAAAATTGCGAAAGTTCAGGTAGAGCAAAATAATAATAATCGCTAAGGTCAGCGGCAATACATAAATAAGTTTCGCTTTAGCGCGCTCCATATATTCGTACTGCCCTGCCCAGGTAATTGAGTAACCCGCGGGTAATACTAATTCTTGTGCTAAGCGCTCTTTTGCTTGTTCAACATAAGTACCAACATCAATACTTTCGATATCGATTAAGCTCCAACCGTTAATACGGGCATTTTCGCTTTTGATGCTTGGCGGCCCATCTTCAACATAAACATCGGCCACATCTGCTAGCGAAATACGTTGTCCTGCTGGTGTAACAATTGGCAGTAGTTTTAATTGTTCAGGTGAATCACGATAGTCTTGTGGGTAGCGTAAATTCACCGGATAACGCTCTAAACCTTCAACCGTTTGAGTGACGTTCATGCCGCCAATAGCAGTCGCGACCACTTGTTGAACATCAGCAATATTTAAACCGTAACGCGCAGCTTTATTACGGTTAATATCAACTTTGATATAACGGCCACCTGCCACGCGTTCGGAGTAAACAGACGCCGTGCCCGGTTGATCTTTAAGGATGTTTTCTATATCTAAGCCAATACTTTGAATGACTTTTAAATCACTACCCGCGATTTTTATGCCGACAGGCGTTTTAATGCCCGTTGCTAGCATATCGATACGAGTTTTTATTGGCATGACCCACGCATTGGTTAAGCCAGGAAAACGGACAATAGCGTCTAATTCTTTGCGAATAGTGTCTTTGGTTACGCCTGCTCGCCATTGCGCTTCTGGTTTAAATTGAATGAAGGTTTCTATCATGGTGAGTGGTGCAGGATCTGTTGCCGTTTCAGCGCGTCCCACCTTGCCAAATACGGTTTTCACTTCTGGAATGGTGCGGATGAGTTTATCGGTTTGCTGTAAAATTTCTCGCGCTTTACCCACTGAAATACCCGGGTAGGTGGTTGGCATATACATCAAGTCACCTTCATCAAGCGGTGGAATAAATTCACTGCCAATTTTATCGATAGGTGAAAAACCAATTAAGGTCACAACTAGCGCTGCGAATAAGGTACTTTTAGGAAAGCGTAAAACGGTTTTCAACAACGGCATATAAGCGGCTATTAACGCTCGATTGACTGGATTTTTGCGCTCAGAAATAATTTTTCCGCGAATAAAGTAACCCATTAATACCGGCACTAAGGTAATGGCTAAGCCTGCTGATGCTGCCATGGCATAAGTTTTAGTGTAGGCAAGTGGGCTGAACATTCGGCCTTCTTGTGCTTCTAAAATAAATACCGGCATAAAGCTTACCGTGATAATGAGTAAACTAAAAAATAATGCAGGGCCAACTTCAGAGGCTGATTTAGCGACAATTTGCCATCGGTTCTCCGCAGTAAGTGGTGTTTTCTCCATATGCTTATGCATATTTTCTATCATCACAATGGCACCATCCGTCATCGCGCCAATGGCAATGGCTATACCGCCCAGCGACATAATATTGGCATTAATACCTTGAAAATACATGATGATAAAGGAAACAAGAATACCTAACGGTAAGCTAATGACGGCAACGATAGAAGAACGAACATGAAAGAGGAAAACCACACAGACAATGGCCACTACGGCTAATTCTTCAATCAACTTTGACCATAAGTTATCAACCGCACGCTCAATTAGGCCTGAACGATCGTACACGGTAACCACTTCTACCCCGTCGGGTAAACCTTGTTGTAAACTCTTTAACTTTTCTTTTACGCCAGCAATGGTTTGCTGGGCATTAGCGCCAAAACGCATAACTACGACACCACCAACGGTTTCACCTTCGCCATTAAGCTCTACAATGCCACGACGCATTTGTGGACCTAAATTAATATCAGCAACGTCTTTTAATTGCAGTGGTACGCCTTTCGCGTTCATGCCTAGTGGAATGGCTTCTAGGTCTTCAACGTTTTCAATATAACCTGAAGCCGTGACCATATATTCAGCTTCTGCCATTTCAACGACTGAAGCGCCAACTTCTTGGTTACCTTGCTTGATGGCGGTTTGTATTAAACTTAAAGGAATGCCGTATGCGCGCAATTTATCGGGGTCTACCGATATTTGATATTGCTTTACCATGCCGCCAATTGCCGCAACTTCGGAAACACCTGCTACGGTTTGTAATTCATACTTTAAAAACCAGTCTTGAATTGAGCGCAGTTGGCTGATGTCATGTTGTCCGGTTTTATCAACTAAGGCATAAAGATAAACCCAGCCGACACCCGTTGCGTCAGGGCCTAGTTGCGGCTTAGCACTACTGGGTAAGTTTGCTGCCACTTGTGACAAATATTCTAATACTCGGCTACGTGCCCAATATAAATCGGTGTCATCATCAAATATCACGTATACGTAAGAGTCTCCGAAAAACGAATAGCCACGCACAGTGCGAGCGCCGGGCACTGAAAGCATGGCAGTGGTTAGCGGATAGGTTACTTGGTCTTCAACCACTTGTGGTGCTTGTCCTGGATAACTGGTTTTGATGATCACTTGCACATCTGACAAATCAGGAATTGCGTCAATAGGAGTATTTTTAAAAGCAAAAATACCGGTGCCGACAATCACGAGTGTTACTAGTAAGACAAAAAATCGATTGAACACCGACCAATGAATAATACGTTCTATCATAATAATTTCCTTGGTCGAGGCTTAATGGCTGTTGTCGGCATCAGCGTGAGTTTCATCGTGCAGGGTAATAACCGTAAATTCGCCATTTTCGATAGCAAAAGTAAAGTCGATTTCCATGCCTGCGCTCAACTGCGCTAAGGCAATATTATTAGCGATATAAAAATCTAAAGTTGCTGCAGGGCGTTGCCACTTCTCAATTGGCCCGCGACTGATATTGGCGATTCTAGTGTCGCTATCAATACTATTAATAATGCCTGTTACTTGTGCATGGGCAACTGGCTGGCTAGTGTTTTCCATATCCATATCCATATCCATATCCATATCCATATCCATAGCAGACATGCGCTTGAAGTCAGAGGTTTTACTCGATTCTGAATCTAAGAGGAATTGCGCAGAAGTTACTATGGTGTCGCTTGCAGATAAGCCTGCAAGGATTTCAATTTGTTTGCCGTCACTGCGACCTACATCTACTGCGATTGATTTAAACTGACCATCGCCTAATGCTAGTACTACACGGTCTTGAGTACCTGTTCTTATTAAGGCTTCTTTAGGAATAACGATGGTTTCTGCGCTAGGTTTTCCGTCAATAATCACCTGTGCAAACATGTTCGGTTTCAAGGCGAAGTTTTTGTTATCAAAACGCAAGCGGACCTTCATAGTACGAGTTTGGCTGTCGAGAGTAGGGTAAATATAATCTACTTTGCCTTGCCATGTTTTACCGGGTAAAAAGTCCAGTGTCATTGCGACATTATCATCAACAAAAACAAAACCTGCTTGGCGTTCTAATACCTCAGCTTCAACCCAAACTTCGGTTAAGTCACCAATGGAAAATAGCATAGTACCGGGCTGAACATAAAAGCCTTCACGGATTGATAAATTTTCAACCACGCCTGATTGTGGGGCATAGAAGGTTACTTGCTGTTTTACTTTTCGGCTACGTTGTAATTCAGCAATCGCTTCATTGGGAATATTTAGCGCTAGTAAACGGTTTTTTGCTGCCTTGATTAGACGCGTATTCTTACGTGAAAGTGCCAGCACAAACTCTTCTTGGGCGTTGACCAACTCGGGTGAGTACAGTGAATAAATCGCCTGACCTTTTGTTACTGTTTCACCAACCGAATTGATATTTAGGGTTTCAATCCAGCCTTTAACGCGTGGGTGAATATGGACTAGTTTGTCTTGGTTATAATTGACATAACCAACGGTTTTTATTTGTGTTTGTAAGTGCGAACTTTTTACTTTTTCAGTGCGAACGCCAATGTTATTGACTATACTTGGGTTGATGGTAACCGTACCAACTTCAGCGTCATTTGCACTGCCATTCTTGTAAACAGGAACAAGTTCCATACCCATAGGAGAAAGACCAGGCTTATCGCGGCGAAAGTTAGCGTCCATCGGCGCAACCCAATACATAGGCTCAGCTTCATCTGTTGCTACTGCCATTGTATTAGTAGAGT
>OJDH01000014.1_pt1 | contig 148615 bp, 121 predicted proteins | sample 1592761 | NCBI WGS metagenome assembly OJDH01 (sample SAMN05416855, study PRJEB24817) | seawater metagenome | isolation source: Sea water | place: Canada:Atlantic | collected 2013-11 | reverse complement strand
AGATCTACACTATCCTCTTCGTCGGCAGCGTCAGATGTGTATAAGAGACAGGTTTCATATAATTCGAAAGGTATATCCTAATATATTGCTATATTGGGATATATATCTCACTTTTATCAAGTTTCCTGTTTAATCTTACTCTTCCCTCAAGTATAGTTTTCGTTCGTTTGGTAGCGATATAGTGCCGAAACCTTTTTTTTTACAACTTTTTAGGAGAGTAGCCGATGGAAATGATGTCAGGCGCCGCAATGGTTGTGCGAACCCTAAAAGATCTTGGGGTTAAGCACGTATTCGGGTATCCCGGTGGAGCCGTATTAGATATATATGATGCATTGTACGCGCAAGAAGATGTAGAGCACATTCTGGTTCGCCACGAGCAAGGTGCTGCGCACATGGCTGATGGTTATGCCCGTTCTACTGGTATTACAGGAACCGTGCTGGTCACATCTGGTCCTGGTGCTACAAATACCCTAACCGGTATTGCCACTGCTTATATGGATTCAATTCCAATGGTTATCTTGTCTGGTCAAGTGCCTTCGATGCATATTGGCGAAGACGCTTTCCAAGAAACCGATATGGTCGGTTGTTCGCGCCCTGTGGTTAAACACAGTTTCCTCGTTAAGCGCGCTGTTGATATTCCTGAAGCTATCGCTAAAGCTTATTATATTGCTAACACTGGGCGACCTGGTCCTGTGGTGGTCGATTTACCAAAAGACATAGTTAACGTACTTGAAGAGCATCCGTACCAGTTCCCTGAAGATGTCACTATGCGCTCTTACAACCCAACACTTAGGGGTCACAGTAAGCAAATCAAGAAAGCATCGAAAGTGTTGCTTGAAGCCAAGCGACCTATCTTATACGTGGGCGGTGGTGCAATAGCTGCAGAAGCAAGTGAGCTGGTGACAGAAATTGCAGAAAAACTAAATTTGCCTGTTACGTCTACTCTGATGGGCTTAGGTGCATTTTCGGGCGTACACAAGCAGAGCTTAGGTATGTTGGGAATGCATGGTACGTTAGAGTCAAACAAAGCGATGCACAATGCGGATTGCATATTGGCATTAGGTGCGCGTTTTGATGACCGAGTAACAAATAACGTTGAGAAGTTCTGCCCTCACGCCACCATCATTCACGTAGATATAGACCCTGCGTCTATTTCTAAAACGGTTGCTGTGCACGTGCCGGTTGTAGGCAGTGTGGACCAAGTGGCAAAGCAGTTGCTTAGCCAAATGGGCGAGATAGATACCACTAAGCAAAAAGCCAAATTGGCTGATTGGTGGGAGCAAATCGAGCAGTGGCGTGGTCGCAGTTGCTTGAACTACAAAAAAGACGACAACCTGATTAAGCCGCAAGAAGTGATACAGTCGGTTTATAAACACACAAACGGTGATGCTTATTTAAGTTCAGACGTAGGTCAGCACCAAATGTTTGCTGCTTTGTATTATCCGTTCGCGAAACCGCGTCGCTGGATAAACTCTGGTGGTTTGGGCACCATGGGCTTTGGTTTGCCCGCTGCAATGGGCGTACAAATGGCCCACCCTGATGCAACATCGGTGGTTATCACTGGTGATGGCAGTATTCAGATGAATATCCAAGAGCTGTCAACGTGTTTGCAATACAAGCTACCGATTAAAATCATTTCTTTGAATAACCGTGCGTTAGGTATGGTTCGTCAATGGCAAGATATGAACTATAAGAGTCGTTATTCAAGCTCTTATATGGATTCTATGCCTGACTTCGTGAAGTTGGCTGAAGCCTACGGTCACATTGGTATTCGTGTTGAGCATCCAGATGATTTAGATGCCGCGATGGAGCGTTGTTTCGCCGAAAAAGAACGCTTGGTATTTATGGACATCGCGATTGATCAAAACGAACACGTATACCCCATGCAGATTAAATTTGGCGCAATGGACGACATGAGATTAAGCAAAACGGAGCGTACATAATGAAACGTATTATTTCAGTTTTAATGGAAAACGCCCCTGGTGCTTTATCACGTATCGTGGGTGTTTTTTCCCAGCGTGGCTATAACGTTGACTCTTTGTGTGTGGCAGCGACAGACGACAAAAGTTTGTCTCGTTTGACTATTACCACCCAAGCAGACGACAAGGTTATCGAGCAAATCACTAAGCAAGTAAATAAGCTGATTGACGTGCTTAAAGTGACCGACTTGACTAATGGCAGCCATGTTGAGCGTGAACTTATGTTGATTAAAGTGGCTACGCGCAGTGAGCTTGTGCGCTCTGAGGTGAATCGCAATGTGGATATCTTCCGCGCGCAGATTATCGATGTCGACTTGAACAACTATACCATTCAAGTCACTGGCACGAGTGACAAGCTAGACGCATTTGCCAATGTACTCGCACAAAGCACTGAGATCATCGAGGCGTCTCGCACTGGGATCTGTGGTTTGGCTCGGGGTGACAAAGCACTGCGCCCATAAGGGTTATGCTCGATATCTAAGATTCAAACCTAAAATGCAAAAAGGCTCAAATGAAGTGACCCCATAAAGTTGGACTCATTTCTAAGCCGCAACCAAGGCCTGATGTCGATATTGTATCGGACTCAGGCCTTTTAGTTTCAGCTTAATGCGTTCGTTGTTGTAATAGTCGATGTATTCTGCGATGTTTTCAATCAGTTCATTGGCGTCTTTGAACGTCTCGTTGTGGTACATCTCAGTTTTTAATAGGCCGAAGAAGTTCTCCGCTACGGCATTATCTAAGCAGTTTCCTTTCCTAGACATACTTTGGAGTAGTCCGTTTTCTTTGAGGTGTCGTTGGTATTGTTTATTTTGATATTGCCACCCTTGGTCTGAGTGTATCAGTGGCTTCTCGTGTTGCTGTAGCTTACTCGTCGCGGCTTTGAGCATATCAGTGACTAATGGTAGCGCGACGGATGTGCGTACTTCGTAGCTGACAACCTCTTGGTTAAATAGGTCTATCATAGGCGACAGATACACCTTCTGGTCATTCACTTTAAATTCAGTCACATCAGTCACCCATTTCTGATTAGGCTTCTTTGCTGTGAAATCACGGTTTAAGACGTTTTCGGCGATTCTGCCGACTTCACCTTTATAGGATTTATATCTTTTAGGCCTTACTTTCGATTTAAGACCAAGCTCATTCATAAGACGCTGAACGCGTTTGTGGTTAATCACCAAGCCCATTGTTCTCAGGGCACTGGTTATTCTGCGATAGCCATATCGGCCTTTATGTTTGTGATAGATATCACGTATTTTTACGCGTAAGTCAGTATCGGCACAGGGCAGTTTGAGCGTACTACGGTGATAGTAATATACGCTTCTGGACAGCCCTGTGGCCTTTAGTAAGTGTTGTAAGCTGTATGTTGCCTTGAGCTCTTCGACGACTACCGTCTTGTCTTTGCTTTTGTCGTTCTGGCTTGAGCCAAGGCTTCCAACTTTTTTAGAACAGCATTCTCTGCACGTAAATACTCCAACTCATCTCTGAGCTCTTTCTCAGTCATCTGCTCCGATGGTTTTGGTGTAGGAGAGAGATTTGTCACGCGAGGCCTACCTTTTTTCTGTGGTTTTAGACGAGTTATACCGTCGCGAGCATAAAGCTTTTGCCACTGAAATAAAATACCAGGGGACGATAAGTCGAAGTAGGCACTGGTATAGCTAAGGGACCAATGGTTAGTTGCCATTGTCTTAAGTACGTGAAGTTTAAATTCACAGGAATACGGATACTGTTTATGGATAAAGCTATTAATACCATTGAGGCTATAGACCTGAGCCCAGTAGCAAATAAGGCTAGAATTAACTTTGTACTTTAAGGCTAACGCCCTAGAGCTCTCTTCTTGGAAGAGGCGAGCGAGCTTTAACTTAAATACTCTGTGATGTTTGGACATAAAAAGACCCCCAGTAATTGGAATGTCCAACTATTGGGGGTCACTTCAAAATATGAGCCTTTTTTCGTTTTTAAATGTAGGGTTGTTTAACAGACTATGCTTGATCCCACACCAGTTCTTTGAAGTGTTTACGGCACATAGACTCGTATCTATCGTTGCCGCCGACTTCAACTTGAGCGCCTTCTTTCGCGGCATTTCCCTGCTCATCTAAGCGCACCACAAAGGTGGCTTTTCGCCCGCAATGGCAAATGGTTTTGAGCTCGATAAGTTTGTCAGCCCAAGCCATTAAATAGCGACTGCCTTCAAATGTTTCGCCCACAAAGTCGGTTCTAAGCCCATAAGCGAGAACGGGAATGTCTAAATCATCAACCACAGATACGAGTTGTTGTACCTGTTGTTTATTTAAAAACTGGGCTTCATCGATAAATACGCAATCTAGCTTTTTGTCGCTGTTTAACTCTGATATTTGCTGATGTAAGTCGCTGGTGCCATTGAAAAGGTGAGCACTGGCTTCTAGGCCAATCCGCGATGCGACTTTGCCAATGCCAAAGCGGTCGTCCAAAGCGGCAGTGAATATTTCAGCGCGCATGCCACGCTCTTTGTAGTTATACGCAGATTGCAATAACGATGTGGATTTACCTGCATTCATTGCAGAGTAGTAAAAGTAAAGCTGGGCCATGAAACGCGGGATCCTGAAGTGCACCAAAACAATTTGGCGTTCGTTATTATTTTCAGGGTATGTTAGCGGATCTCGCCATCAAAGTAAGCTATTGAAAGGCTATTTTGTCGTTACTCGGTGACGGTTACATCCGTGACTGGGTTCTGCCATTCGATAAGCTGTTCATTAGGCATGGGTTTAGCAAAATAGTAGCCTTGTAAATAATCTACCCCCATTGCTTTCAGTGCTTGGGCCTGCTCTAGCGTTTCGACCCCCTCAGCGACCGTTTTACAGTTCAGCTCGCTGGCGATAAATAAGGTCGCGCGAATAATGGCTTCGCCGTTGTTCTCTATATTATCAACAAACGATTTATCGATTTTCACTTGGTTCACAGCCAATGATTGTAGTTGTGACAATGAAGAATAGCCGGTCCCAAAATCATCAATGGACACGAGTACTTTGCGTTTTTGAATGGCTTCAAGCTGCTGCTTTATCTTCACTTTGTTGTCCACAAATACAGATTCTGTGATCTCTAAATGTAATCGTTCTGGACTAAGTCCGCTGCTACGCAGTGCGTTATCCAAAGCACGAATAAAACTGTCATCCATGAGTTGAATAACGGACACATTGACCGATACTGCAGCGTTGTGGGCATGCTGCCATTGGCTGGCATCCATGCATGCTCTGTTAAGTACCCAAGCCCCCATTTCTTTAATCAACCCCGACTTCTCGGCTAAGGGTATAAATTCATCCGGCCCAATAAATCGACCAGCAAAATCCCACCTTAACAGGGCTTCAAATGAACAAAAGGTGCTGTCTTTTGCTGACACAATAGGTTGATAGCACAAATACAGTTGGCGTCGCTCTGTAGCCTGTTGCAGGCCTTCTAGAATAACCTGCGTATCGAGCACTTTTTGCTGAAGTTCATTGCTAAACAATGCGGGCGTGCGGTTTGTACTGGCCTTTTGCTCACACATCACTAGATCTGCAAATTGGATAAGTTCAGCAGCCTCGGTGCTATGTTCGGGGCACATGGCAATCCCCACAGTTGCCCCTAAATGTACGCTGTTATTGTTAACCGTAATCACCTGAGAAATACTGGTAATGATCGCACTGGCGATGGCTTGCGCGGTTTGCGCATCACTGTAGGGTAGTGCGACTAAAAACTCATCGCCGTTCCAACGCCCCAGCTTATTTTGATCGGCAAATGCGCCTATCCGTTTTGTGACTTCCTGCAGCACGCTGTCACCCATTTGGTGGCCCATGGTGTCGTTAATTTTTTTGAAACCATCAAGATCGATAAACAACAATGCCAACTCACTATGACTCTGTGTTGCCCTAGCGGTTAATTTACTTAAAGTTTGGGTAAAGGATTTGCGGTTCATCAATTGGGTAAGCGGGTCAAGATACGACAGCTGCGCAATTTTCTCGGTGCGCTTACTGACTTGCTCTTCAAGGGTACTATTTACTACGTTGAGTTTGTCGTAGGCTTCGCTGAGCTCACGGTTTACCTTATCCAACTGATATTTTTCTTGGCGAAGTTGCTCACTCATCGCCATATTCATATTCTTAATATTGATGGAATCAAGGGTAAATTTGACCGCCTTGGAGTAGGAAAAAACCAAACCGATGCTGAACGTTAACCCCAATGCGCCAAGAATGACGCGATAGTCTTGGTCTGACATGAGCCCAAGAATAGAAATAGGCACTAACAAAATCAATGCATAGGAAATAGAAATACGAGCGTTGGCGGCTAATACGGACTGCCCGCCGGCAGCCATGGAAGACAAGACAACGATCATGGTCGCAAACTCAAGTAGATTAACCTGATCGAAAGTTAATATGGGTAAGAAGGCCCACACAATGGCGGTGGCGATACAGCCAAAACCAAAACGCTGTTGCGCCGTTTCGCCATCAAAATCATTTCGCGGTTTGATTTTGCGTTGCCAGTAGATGCCATCAAATAAACGAAGCAGCAATACCACTTGCATGCATGCCCACCAAATTTGCTTAATTTCGCTGACTTCAGTGCCCAGAAAACCAAATGCAAGTACGCTACTAGCTGCGAAAGTGATGGAGCAGGCAGCTCCAGTATTGCTATACAATAGTTTTGCGGCGTCTTGACTATTCAGTGCATGTAATTCGGCAGACGTATTGCTCACTCTCATCCTAAGTATGTTGGCTAATATTGAAGACTCAGTGTGCACAGCGCGGGTTAACCAAAAAGCGGCCATGCACATGTGCTGCTTTTAGGCTAATAATCTACCGTAATTTCATTGAAATAGTAACAATTACGTTACGGCATTGTAGATAAGTACTGGACCAATTTTTCACCAGCACTACGAATGTGCTGCTTGAGGATTGTATCGGCCAGTTCATACTGTTTTTCATTAATCGCATTTAGCAAAGCTTCGTGTTCTTGTTGACTATGGGAGAAATGATCCAAAGTAGTTTCTTGAAAGCCAATGTATCTGGCACACAACAAGTGCATTTGCGCCACCGTATCAAACAACACCGGGCGGCTAGCTGGTAGATATAAACAGCGATGAAATTGCCAGTTTAACTCTCCGTTTAACAACATATCGTCGGGGGAAGTTACTTGCAGTTGTTGCAATATATCCCGAGCTTTACCTAACGTTTGGAAGTTGATATTGCCCAAAGCGTGGTCGAACAACATAGGTTCGATCTGCAAACGCATTAAATATAAGTCCTCTGCATCGTTGGCGTTAAGTGGTCGCAACATAACACTGGATTTGCCATGAGCCACTAACCAACCTTCATTTTTCAAGCGTTGTAGTGCATCGCGTATGGGAATTCGACTCACCCCATATTGCTCAGCTAGCTCGGCCTGCTTAAGAGCGGTTTTTTCAGGCAACTTGCCGCATACAATATCCTGCTTCAACTGCTGATAAAGAATTTGTGTCTTTACATTATGCATAAGTGCTCATTATTTTTGCTGCTTAGCTTGTGTGTCAGATTTAGCTTTTACACTAAAAAGTAACGTCAGCATACCCATCACTAATCCCCAAAATGCAGATGAGATATCGAAAAATGCTACGCCCGATGCGGTCACCAAAAAAGTCAATACGGCCGCGTCACGATACTTAGGATCGTATACTGAGCTCACTATGCTTGCGCCTATTGTACCCAGTAAAGCAAGGCCAGCTAAGGTTGATATTAGCGCGCCTGGAAACGCCGCAAATAAACTGACCACCACGGTGGCGCCCAATCCAGCGACTATATTGAAGACACCCGCCGATATACCAGCAATGTAGCGCTTAGCGGGGTCGATATGGGCCTCTTCACTAGTACAAATAGCGGCGGTAATCGCCGCTAGGTTAAAGCTGAAACCACCAAACGGGGCTAGTACTAAATTGAGCGCCCCGCTGGTGGTGATAATAGGAGATATCGGTTGCTCGGTGTAACCACTGGCCTTTAAAACGGCCATGCCGGGCAAATTTTGCGAGGTCATAGTGACAATAAACAAGGGCAAGCCCACACCGATTAAGAGTGATACATCGAACGTTGGGGATACCCAAGCAGGTCTGGCTGCGGATACGTCTATCGCGCTCACATCAAACATACCCGTATACAAGGCGTACAACACGCCAGTGACTAAAACCAGCAAAATACTAAAGCGAGGAGCCACTCTTTTTGCGATAAAATAACTGAGTAACATGAGGCCAACGAGCATAGGCTCGAGGGTAAAAGAGCTAAAAATGGACAAGCCAAATTGCAGTAAGATTCCAGCTAACATGGCGTTGGCTAACGGCATAGGAATGCGTTTCGTCAGATTGTCGAACCATCCTGAGATACCCGTTATTAAGGTCAATAACGCCACAAACAGAAAGATCCCAATGGCATCTTCGATACTCACTCCCGCAAGGCTCGTCGCCAGCAATGCAGCGCCAGGTGTAGACCATACTATTATGATTGGCCGCCGATAGTACCAAGATAACCCCAAGCACCCAACGCCCATACCTACACCTAGCGCCCACACCCAACTCACAATCATGTCGTGGGTGGCACCAGCGGCTTGAGCGGCTTGAAATACAATGGCTACCGCACTGGCAAATCCTACTAAGACGGCAATAAAGCCAGCGCTGATGGCGGAAAAACTCAGATCGCGGAATAAACTTTTCATTTTGTATACTTTAATAAATTTGTATACAAATTTAGCATGAGTGAAATATAAAAGAATAGAAAAACTTCTACCACATCGTGAATACGCGCAGCGCTTGGCTGCGCTTATTGCATCATTAGCGGTATTTCTTAGCGAGCAGAACCAGTAACAATGCCCCGAAATACATAGTCACGCCATATACTCCAGGAGCAACAGCATAATCAGCTCGTTGCAAAAAAGTAATCGCGATGAGGATCGCCATGGCCGAATTTTGCACGCCCACTTCAATGCCCAGCGTAATGCTATCTCTAGGTGTAAATTTGAACAATAAACCCAAACCGATGCCCGTCATGATTGCCAGCAGGTTTAAGGTCAGTGCACTTGAGAATACCGCTGCGAAAGAAGACGTCAGGGTATCCCTTTCTTGAATAACAATAGCAACAATCATGAGGAGTAAAAAGGCACTGGCTAAGTGACGAAAGAACGGCTCACAACGAAGGGCTTTTTCAGCAAAATAATGACGAATAATAATACCGATGATCACAGGTATTAAGGTAATAAATATTAGCCCTAGGGTGGTGGTAAGAAGAGAGAAAGATTGTTCTTCTTGCTGCCCAAATTGCATGATCGCAAACTGGATAATAAGCGGGGTAGTGAGCACGCAGATGAGTGAGCTAATAGCCGTTAAACTAACCGATAAAGCTAGGTTTGCCCTGGCTAATTGACTAATAATATTCGAACTAGTGCCACCTGGGCAGGCTGCTAGAATCATAATGCCAATGGCTAAATTAGGCGCTAAATCGAACATGATCGCCAGTGCGTAAGCCAGTGCGGGTAGCAGCATCATTTGGCCGAACAAGCCAACCACTATCGGCAACGGAGCGCGCCATAACTGCTGGAAGTCATTTCTGGTTAAGCTTAAGCCCATACCAAACATGATAAATGCCAAAACGAGGGGAGCTATGTATTGTGTTAAGTAGGATTCAGTCATTATTTATGTATTTCACTATTTTAACTAGACTTTAGGTATCAATGCTATTTACTCATCGATGAGGATTAATGGTCAGTGGGAACGCTTGGGCGTAAATGGCTGGGTCTTTGTTTCAGGGCTCCCTTATAGCTGATATTCAGCACGAAGTTGTGTGATCAGCGCTTGGTTTGACGCAATAAAGGCATTTAACTGCTCAATAACATCTCGCCGTTTGATGGTAGACAAATGAAAGGTGACTGGGCCATGGGGCAAGCTTTTGGCTAGTCTTACCTTGCTCTGTTGCCCAGACTGGGCCAGTAAGTGGCGGGCAACATGAGATTCAATATCCGCACCGTCGACTCGGTCTTTGAGTACTAAATTAAGTGCTGCAATTGGGGTATCAACTTCTAATAAATGTAGGCGCTTTTGGGCTATGACTTCAAGCCAGTGTTCAGGCGTAAACCCATGTGGGACGGCGAGTGAGCTGAATTTTTCTATTGGGTTGAACTCGCGCTTTTCTAGCACGATAGTACCGCTGCTTGCAGTTATCAATGGCTCGCTTAACAGCTTATGAGAGTCAATTTTTTGGTGCAAAGATTGCCAACCGGCGTTATCAGGATAGACGAATGCTATATTTCCATCTGCAAGTTCACGCTGCAAACGTTTAATGGGATAGGCGCGATACTCAAATTGATGGCCGCTCTGCTTAGAGAAGGCTTCTAGAACGGCCCATGCATAGCCTTTGTCATCTGCTAGGTTGAAATTATAATGAGGGTAATAGTCGATGTCTTGGCAACCGACTATTAAGGTTTCTTGCTCGGAAGCGTGACTGTACCCAATCCAAAAAAGGAAGAGTAACATCCAAGGGCATTTGGTGTTTGGCATCATGCGTATCACCCGATTACTACACAACAGCAAGCTTTTAGCATAGTAGAAAAAGCGATAGTACGGGGTAAAACTAACATTTACTAAATGTGTCACCTGTTCTAACTCATTTTTGCCAATACGCTAAGCGGCGCAATACGAGCAATATAGCGAAATAATGCCCAAGGCCATGTTGGAACAAAACTGCTATCGACTTCTTTTTCAATGGCCTTGACCATGGCTTTACAGCCGGTCTGGGTATCGACGATAAACGGCACCGTTTTCACTTTCTCATTTATCTCACTTTGAATAAACCCAGGGTGAATCGTGGTGACTTTAATTGGGGTGTTCATAACATCGATGCGAATACCTTCGGTCATTGAGGTAAGCGCGGCTTTAGTGGCTGCGTACACCGTCATCGCTCGGCGGGCACCGCGAACGGCGCTGACAGATGAAATCGTGACTAAGTGACCCGCATTTTGTTCACGGAAAATCTCCATGCTGACTTCACACTGTGCCAGCGCGGAAACAAAGTTAGTGATAGCCGTTTGCTTATTGGCATGAAAATACCCCGTACCTACCGAGGCACCTTTGCCCATGCCTGCGTTAACTATTACTCTGTCTAGCGAGCCCATCTCTTCGGCAAACCCTTTTATTACCTCAAACACTTGTGCGTGATCGTCCACGTCTAAAGGGCGAATGAAAACATTGATATCAGGGTTAATCGCCAGTAATTCGGCTTTTAGTTCTTCTAGGCGCTCTACGCGGCGGGCACATAGACCTAAGTTTCGGCCCATTTTAGCAAATTCAATGGCCATGCCTTTTCCTAGGCCAGAACTAGCACCTGTAATGACGATATTCTTTCTTGTCATGTTAAATGTATCTCTTTTTAGTTTTTGTTAGCTTATTATTAGTAATCGTTATCAATCGTTATTTGTACGTGATGAGATGGCGGTTATGGCCCTCAAACGCGGAATGATCATTTAAACTTGATAATACCTGCCCCTGCTTGCTGACAATGATTTTAGTTACCCCCGCATTGACCAATGTCCAGTTCAAGTCCATCAAGTTATTCGCTGGGACCTTAAGTAGCATTTGACTCAAAAGGGCAATAGGGCCGCCTGAGCTGAATACGGCAATATGCTTCGCACCCTGTGCTTGTGCAACTGTACTTTGCAAGGCTTGCTGAATACGTTTCTGATAAGCGGACCATGACTCAGTATATTGCTCGGCAAAATCATCACTTATCCATCTGGAAAACGCTTTATCCACTAGGCTTTGCAATGCCTGGTTAGGCTTTTCCTGTTGAGACAGATAGCGTTTTACGCCATTTGGCGTAGCAAAGTCTGGATCGAGTTGCGCCAGAATATCTTGGTGATCATATTCGTTCCAGTCTAAATTAACTGTCATATTAGCGACAATTGGCGCCGGCGCGTGCATGGCGTGCAAACAGGCTTCAGCCGTTTGTTGATGGCGCAGCATGCCGCCACGAAAGACGTTATCGAAAGAGATACCTTTTCGGGCTAAATCCGCCCCCAAGTGAGTCGCTTGTTCTTGACCGACGTCAGACAAACAATCGTAGTCATCTTTGCCAAATGAGGCTTGCCCATGGCGGATCAAATAGATACTGGCCATTTAACGTTTTCCCTTTATTGCTTTGCGGCATTGCCACATCAAATAATGCACGAAAAACCAGATGTTCTTAAAGGCCGGGTTATTGGTTTGTTTATGATGGTAACGATAATAAATTTGCTGGGCGATGGCTGCCAATCTAAACAGTCCGTACACCTCATAAAAAGCGAAGTTATCAACTTTAAAACCGGTTTTATCCATATAGTAATCGATGACTTCTTGACGTGAATACATACCGGGCAGGTGGGTAGGTTGACGGCGCGTTGATTTGGCAAGTTTGTCATCATCCGCTTGTACCCAGTAGGCTAAACTGTTGCCCAAATCCATCAGTGGATCACCCAGTGTGGCGAGTTCCCAATCAAGTACACCAATAATACGTGTTGGCTCTTGAGCATCGAGCACTAGGTTGTCGAAGCGAAAGTCATTATGGGTTAGGCATATATGCTCGTCACTAGGGATGTTTGCTTTTAGCCAATCACAGATATAATTCGCTTTAGGGACGTTCCACGTGCGAGCTTTTTGATAACGACCAATCCAACCGTCAATTTGGCGTTGGGTATAACCTTCGCCCTTGGCAATATGGCTTAGCTCTGCTGCCTTGTAATCAACCTGATGTAATTCAATTAGGCTGTCTAAGGCGTTTTCGCATAGCTTTCGCGTGTCACCGGTGGATAGGTGTAAATCTTTAGGCATATTTTTGCGCGGAATGATGCCGTTAAGCTTTTCCATTACATAAAATTCAGTCCCTATGATTGACTCATCTTCACAGTGAGCGAGCATTTCCGGCACATATTGATATACCGGCTTTAAGGCGGCCTGCAGTTTATGTTCCCGGCCCATATCGTGAGCACCTTTGGCTTTGGTGCCAGCAGGGCCACGGCGTAAGATTACTTCTGTATCCACGTCTGTGGGGTTGCTATAGGCCAAGCAGTATGTCCAGTTTGATGCACCGCCGGCATACTGAGTCACCTTTGGCACGCCATTTAGTCCTGCAATTTGCTTGGCAAGCCAAGGTGAGAGGGACTCAATATTGAGCTCTTCGCCTTGGCGCACGGTGCCAGCTTGATCTATTTCTGATTGGGCATTCGCGGCTTTGCTGCTTGTCATGTCGCTCATACTAGGTGTATTTCTTCAGTTCTAAGCGAGTTACCATGCCCATATGTACTTCATCAGGACCATCGGCTAAACGTAGCGCTCGGGCGCCGGCTGCAAATCGAGCCAGTGGGAAGTCACTGCACATGCCTGCACCTCCGTGCAGTTGTACTGACATATCAACCACGTCCTGCAACATTTTAGGCACAGCCACTTTTATCGCAGAAATCTCAGTCATGGCATTTTTAACGCCCACTTCGTCGATTTTCCACGCTGCATGGAGTGTCATTAAGCGCGCTTGATGAATGGCGATCCGGGCTTGAGCGATACGTTCACCGTTACCACCGAGCTTAAGTAAAGGCTTACCAAATGCGCTGCGGCTCATACTACGTTTCATGGCAAGTTCTAAGGCTTTTTCTGCTGCGCCAATCGAACGCATACAATGGTGAATTCGGCCCGGCCCTAAGCGGCCCTGTGCGATTGCAAAACCTTGACCTAACCCTACGAGTAAGTTTTCTTTTGGTACGCGAACATCAGTGAAGTGCATTTCACCGTGACCAGACGGCGCATCAAAATCACCATAGGCACTGAGCATGCGTTTAATTTCAATGCCTGGGGTATCAAGGGGCACAATCACCATACTGTGTTGGCTGTGCTTGTTGTTCTCAGGGTTTGACAACGCCATGAAAATAGTCACTTTGGCATTCGGATGGCCTAAACCTGTTGACCACCACTTTTTGCCGTTAAGCACCAATTCATCGCCATCCACTTCTACTGTGGCTTGCATGTTCGAGGCATCAGATGAGGCAATATCTGGCTCGGTCATACCAAACACTGAGCGAATTTCGCCTGCCAGTAATGGCTTAAGCCATTGGTCTTTTTGCTGCTCGTTGCCAAAGTGGTAAAGCACTTCCATATTGCCCGTATCGGGTGCGTTGCAGTTGAAGATTTCAGAGGCGAATAACACACGCCCCATTTCTTCAGCTAAAGGTGCGTATTCTAATGTGGTCAGGCCTTGGCCTAACTCATCGTCTGGTAAGAATAAATTCCATAAACCGGCTTGTTGCGCTTTCTTTTTGAGTGGTTCGATAAAAGGATGCATCTGCCACTTTGTCCAGTCGCCGGTGGGGTTTAGTTCTTCCGTTTCACGATACATCTGCTCTTCTACTGGGTAAACATGTTCATCCATAAATGCTTTTACGCGGGCAATATAATCTTGAGTTTTTTCACTATGAGCAAAATCCATGATTTATCCTTACTGTTCGTTAATGTCTTACATTGTATGGGTGGAGCATAACGGTATTTTTAAATTGAATGAAATGAAAAATAGTACAGGTATACTATGAATATTATTCATTTTGTTTTGGTGCGATTATGGCTGACGTTCACGCTCTTAAAAAGCTCGATCTGAACTTATTAAAAGTTTTTGAAAGTTTGTATGTAGAACAGAATATGACACGTACCGCAGACGCTCTGCACATTACCCCCTCTGCGGTGAGCCATTCCATAAAGCGTTTACGAGAATGCCTAGGAGACCCATTATTTCAACGTAGTAACAATCGTATGCTGCCCACGCCAGCTTGCCAACGAATGGCCCCGCTGATCATTGATAATCTGACCCGATTACGCCAAATAATGCAGCACTGGGGAGAGTTTCAGCCGTTAACCAGTGAGCACCATTTTAGAATTGGTATGCATTACGCGTTAGAGCCGAGCATCTTGCCAGCACTCACTGAGCGACTCGCTTTACTGGCACCGAAGGTGACATTTTCTAGCGTCAGGGTCGATCGCATTACCCTGACGCGTGATCTAGGCGCTGGTCATATCGATTTAGCTTTAGACGTTGCATTGCCGATAAAATCTCCTGTATTGCACCAAAAACTGATAGACGATGAATTTTGTGTCTTGGTGCGTAAAAACCATCCTTTGGGAGAGGGCCTGACCAAAGACGCTTATTTTAATGCCGAGCACATAGGGGTATCGAATCGTTCAAGTGGCGCATCGGTTGAGGACCTACTCTTTCAACAACAAGGTTTGTCACGCAAAGTCGTGATCCGTTGTCAGAACTATTACTCTGCGAAGGGCATGGTGGCCTGCTCTAATCATTTACTGACGGTACCGCGCAGAATTGCTGAGCATCTTAAGCAAGATGATGTGCAACTGGTCAGTTTGCCCGTCAACATAGCTGATATTTCCACGCACCTTTACTGGCATAAAAACACTGAACGGGATTCTGCTCTCTCATGGCTAAGAGCGTTATTTGACGGAATTTTTATAAATTAGGTGGTGTAAATAAGCCGCCGCTATTGCAGCGGCGGGTAGGTTAAATTCAATAAGGTAGTTAGTCGTCGTTGGTTGAGCCAATACGGTGAATGGTTAAATCGGCGCCGTTGTATTCTTCTTCTTCTGTTAAACGCAGCCCCGTGATGGTGTTAATTAAACCGTAAACAATCACTCCCCCTATAAGTGCGACAAGAATACCGCCTATGGTGCCAATCACTTGGGCGGTGATACTGACGCCGCCCAATCCACCTAGACTTTCGCTGCCAAAAATACCCGCTGCGATACCGCCCCATGCACCACATAGACCGTGCAATGGCCAAACACCCAGCACATCATCTAATTTTTTACTTTTTTGAACAAAAGTAAATAAGGTGACAAATAGCCAACCTGCTACCACACCAATGGCTAGCGCACCAATAGGATGCACAATATCCGAGCCTGCACAGATAGCCACTAGGCCGGCAAGGGGGCCGTTGTGAACAAAACCGGGATCATTTTTGCCAAATAACCAAGCGGCAATAATACCACCGGCCATGGCCATAAGGGAGTTCATGGCTACTAATCCGCTGATGCCATCAAGGGTTTGTGCTGACATGACATTAAAGCCAAACCAACCGATACATAAAATCCATGTTCCGAGCGCAAGAAACGGAATGTTAGACGGGGCAAAAGCGATGAGCTTTTTGTCTTTAACCCGGCCATTACGCAAACCTAAGAAATACACCGCCACTAGGGCTAACCAACCGCCGATACCGTGTACAACAACTGAGCCTGCAAAGTCATGGAATGGGGCACCAGTGGTTTGCTCTATCCAGTCTTGCACGCCGTAATTGCCGTTCCACACTATGCCCTCAAAGAAGGGATACACCAAGGCAACGATGACGGCCGATGCCAGTAAGAAAGGGTTAAACTTGGCACGCTCAGCGATACCCCCAGAAATAATGGCGGGAATGGCAGCAGCAAACGTCATCAAGAAGAAAAACTTAACTAGGTCGTAACCATTGTTGGCGGTCAGCTCGCTTGCGCTGCTATAAAATGTGGTGTCGTACGCGACCCAATAACCAATGAAAAAGTAAGCAACACAAGACACACCAAAATCCGTGATGATCTTAACTAATGCGTTGACCTGATTTTTGTGGCGTACGGTACCAACTTCTAAAAAAGCAAAGCCTGCGTGCATGGCAAAAACCATGATGGCGCCGATGAGTAAAAAATAAGTATTAGAACTTTGCACCAATAACTCGGTGGCGCTTGTGACATCTTGCATGTGATATATCTCTGTGTGTCGAATACATGTTACAGCGAGGTAAATTTCGCGCTCTACCTAATGTTTGCAACGGCTATTTTGTATTCGTTTTTGGTTGCTCAGCTTCGCCTTATATACCCATCTAGGACTTGCTGTGGCAGAATCATACCTTGCGTAACCTAAAGTTTGCATTCGCTATATAGAATTAAAGTACATAGCTCATAAAAATTTTACATTGTGTTTAAAACTAAAGGCTAGTTGTTATTCAAAGTGACTATGTATTACTTGGGTGACATACGAAGTTATGTTTCGAACAGCCTTGAAAGGAGGGTATTCGATAGTCTGAATTTCGATACCTTACTTCCCGAACTTAACAACACTTATAGAGTAAGATAAGTGTTTACTGCTTTGCGAGATAAATCATGAAAAATGATCTTTTAGACCGATTCACAGGCTACTTTGTGGGTTGTTTGTGTGTATTTTTTGCTGCAAACAGCGTGGCAATTGAACTGACTGAAGCTGAGCTCCAGCCTAGTGTTCTAAGCGCTAAGCAACATGAATTGCTTGTTAGCCAGTTACAAAAAGAAGACACGATTCGGGTAATAGTCGAACTTAACCTTGCGACGAACCACGGGGCATCCGCGCTACAATCTGATTCCGAAGGAGCCACCACTGAAACGACCGCAGAGGCGCAGGAGCAGGCCAATGAGCAATTTGCCTTGCAAGCGATTGCCAGCGCACAAGCTAACTTGCAAGCAACGCTCAATCAATCAGGCGCGGTACTCAAACACAGCTTTACTCACATGCCTTTGGTTGTGTATGACATAGATACTAAAGCCCTGAGTGTGTTAGAGAAATCATCCCAAGTTAAGAGTATTCAAATAGACCAAATTCGTCAGCCTTCGTTGGCACAAAGCACCGATATTATCGGCACTGAAAACGCTTATGAAATAGGGGCAACTGGAGCGGGGCAGACGGTGGCTGTGCTTGATTCAGGTGTTGAATCTGATCACCCTTTTTTAAGCGCTAAAGTAGTGTCAGAAGCATGTTTTTCTACTAATCGCAGTTCGGGCTTTTCTGATTCAGTTTGCCCAAGTGGTAATAATGACGAAGTAGCCCAAGGCGCAGCACAAGCCTGTGATTTCAGCGGTTGTTATCACGGGACCCACGTGGCTGGTATCGTTGCAGGCAGCAGCGAAAACCTGCATGGGGTGGCAAAAGACGCTGACATTATTGCTATTCAGGTGTTCTCGAAAATATTAGACAATGATTATTGTAGCGGTAGTCCGCCCTGTTTAGGCGCTTATGACTCCGACGTTATTCAAGGGTTAGAGCGGGTTTACACCCTGCGCAACACCTATTCGATCCCTGCTGTGAACATCAGTTTAGGCGCTGGTGGCTATTTAACGCAAAGTGCATGTGACTCAGCCAATCGCAGTTATGCTAGCGCGGTCAGTAAGTTGAATGATGCGGGAATTGCTGTTGTTATCGCCTCAGGTAATAACGGCTACGGCAATAAAATCAGTGCGCCAGGTTGCGTGAGTAATGCCGTTAGCGTCGGTGCCACAACTGACAGTGATGGTGTGGCTTGGTTTACCAACAAAGCTGACTTTCTTACTCTACTTGCACCAGGCACCAGTATTCAATCATCTGTTCTAGGTGGCAAATACGGTTCTGCGCAAGGCACCTCGATGGCGGCTCCCCATGTCGCGGGCGCCTTTGCAGCGCTGGCTTCTTTAGAAAATACACCTGATAAAACGCAAATTTTAAGTGCTTTATTGAACACAGCTAAAGCTGTCGATTCCGGTTCATTGACGTTTGGACGCATCGCTATTGGGGCGGCGGCCGAAAACTTAATGCCACAGCCTGAAATAGACCAGCAGCTCAGCATTCGAATCAGTGTCGATAACTCAGAAGAGCTATATTTTAATGGTGTGTTGTTAGGTGGGTCCAGCGATTGGAAAACCAGTAAGTTATATAACGTAAATGTGACTCAGGTGGATAACGTTTTAGCGGTGAAAGCGATGGATGTTGACGGCTTGGCTGCATTAATAGCTCAGTTAGATCTTGATGGACAGCCATTTTACAGTGATGAAAACTGGAAAGTGTCCACTGAATTTGTTGACGGATGGCAGCAAACTGATTTCGATGATAGTCAGTGGCAAGCGGCCAGCACCTATGGTTACTACGGCGTATGGCCATGGTATAAAAAAGTAAAATGGTGGCCAAGCAGCAGCCAAGCACAGTGGCTTTGGTCAGATGCGCGTTATGACGACAACACTGTGTATTTTCGTTATCACATCACGGCAAGTGACGAACCGGCGCCTGAGCCTGTCATCATCAACGCCCAAGCATTAGTTGCAGGTCAGGTGGGTGAAGCTTACTCCGTGACTTTAAGCGCCAGTGGTGGCAGCGAATCATTCGTATGGTCTGTGGTTAGTGGGGGCTTACCCAGCGGATTGTCGCTAGATGAGCAAAGTGGCGAGTTAGCAGGCACACCCAATGCCGCAGGCGAGTTTGTATTCTCGGTTGAGGCAACTGATACCACTGGAGAGCAAGCTCAGTTGGAGCTGAATTTGTCTATTGCTGCAGCGCCCATGACCTCTGAGACGGCGACGATTACTATTTCAGTTGATAATTTCGAGGATACCTATTTTAACGGGGTGTTCTTAGGCTCGTCTACAAACTGGATGTACGCTAAAAGTTATACCGTTGAACTCGTTTCTGGTCGCAATGTACTGGCTGTTAAAGCGCAAGATGTTGACGGCATAGCGGCGCTTATTGCCAAAATAGAGACTGAGCAAGGGGTTATTGTTAGTGACAGCGATTGGAAAATTTCAACTCAAACTTTAGAAGGATGGAACAGCCAAGACTTTGATGACAGTAGCTGGGATAACGCCACTGCTTACGGGGCGTATGGTGCTCAGCCTTGGCGTTCACGGGTAAGCCGGTTGAGTGGCTCCGCTGGTGCCAAGTGGATTTGGTCAGCAGATAATGATCTAGATAATTTGGTGTATTTCAGACTGGTCATTGAGCGCCCGTAAATTAGCGCGGTTATCGAACTGCATCGACAAACTATTTTAACAAGCTACATTAGCAAAGCGTATAAAGCCGAACCTAGTGAAAACGAGTTCGGCTTTTTTTTTGCTTAGGTGTAACAGCCTAGGTTTGATTTATCACCGTTCCCGCCTTCATTCCTCTAGACTTTTTGGTTTACTGACTGCCCAAGTCAGAAAAATGACACCTGACGTTAGAGGTGACTTTTTATTCATCAGTGAGAATGTAACATTATGAATATAAAGACAATTATTACCTTGGCATAATCTCTGCTGAGTAGTGCTATCTGATTCATCGTTAACTGCGCCGCAAGGCTAGCACTAGGTTCTTTCATGATAGGTTCTACCCTTATACAACTTGCCCAAAATAGCCAACAACGCGTTGAGCACACCCCTAAGTCAAAAATCGGCTCAGCCTTAATATTGCAGCGATTGTTACCTCAGTTATGCGTAACAGATGTTCGTGTACGATACCAAGCCATTACGGGTCTTGATTACTATATGCGTGAAGAGACCGAGCGCCTACTAGAGCGAATCGAAACCCACTGTGAGATGATGCAAGACGCGGTAATGGCTCACGCTCCAGTGATAACGAATGAAGGTTCAGTGATAACGAATGAAGGTTCAGTGATAACAAATACCAATACCGATCATCAGCCCCATTTCACGCTTAGGTTTGTGGGTAATAAATGTCAACTTGAAGGGCAATATCCCCGCGATTTGCAGAACAAGCTTAACCAAGATACGTGGTTACTTGATGCATTTAGCTGGCTGATGCCAAACTATTTAACGTTAGTGCATTCATTGGAGTTGGTTAAATTTTCATATGCTTATCAACGCAGCCGTTCAAAAGCGGCACACGCGTACGCGCACTTTAATGATGAAAACAACGGCTTACACCTAGAGGTGAAAGTTGAAGCCGGCAAAGCTCAGTGGCATGTTTTATCTGCGCTGCATAGGTTTCATCTGTAAGCGGCTGCAGCCCGTAAATGTGTGAGACTGTTGCCTATACAAGAAAGACTAAAATTCAAATTCTAGCGAAGCACGCAAGGTATGGTCTTTACTATCGCCATTCAAACCTGCGATAAAGCCTAATTCCCATTTGATCTGCTTTTGCGCTTCGAAACGATGTATCCCCATAAATGAGGGGCCAAGCCCAACAAAATCTTCGGCTGTGTATAACTCAATCGCCGGCTGAATTTCGGGGATAAATCGATAGCGATACTGCAATCTAAACTCAGAATGAAATGAGTTGTCTACTAAATTACCAAACTTATACACCATCAGGTAGTTACTGGTAACGCTTGAGCGGCCAAACTCCTTTTCTACTAATATGCCTGTAGTAAATTCCCAGCTGTCTTCTTGATGTTCTTTTTCTATTTCGAACAAAGCACCCCAGTCAGCGAAGTACTTACCTTGTTCGGTAAGCATCCATCTGGCTTCTAATTCATATGCGACTAATCCGAACTCGTCTGTTTCGTCACGATCACCTACAAGGTAGGCTTGAAGCGTGAGGCGGTTGTCAATCGAATGACCGAATGACACACGCTGTACTAACGCATTACCCTCATCGTTTTGACGAGACATTATTCGCCACTCAAACTCCTGCTCTAAGGGCAGCACATAAGGGTGGTAAATCTTATCTACCACGTTATTTGATCGGCGCTCTTGAGCTGCGGCTATGCCAGATATCAGCATAGTGACAGCGAAAATGAGCAAAGACTGACGGGAGATCATGTTTGGTTCTCCAAATTTGAAATCTTATGGCGCTGAGAAGATAGTCGAATCGCCCGGATCACAAAGGGCAGTAATAGCGCAAAAAACAAGGTTGATAAGTAGTAGCTGCTCGGTGCCGCCTCGTAACCGATTAGCACTTTCAATAAGTGCCCATATTCGCTTTCATCTGAAACAAATGCGCTCATATTCCACAGAGGGCCAGGGTCAGCCAACCAATCGATTTGCTGTAATAGCAACACCACGTTGGCCACTTGTCCGGCAATAAATAACGAAAATGAGAGTCGTACTAAGTACAGTCTTTTTACACCGCCTAAGACAACGTCTAATAAGATAGCCACGCTGATGCAAATACCTAAGCCTAGGGTTGTGCCAAGTACAATAGGTATCAATGCGTCTTTTTGAAACCAGAACCCCACTACAAAAACCGAAAACTCAGCACTTCGTGGCACAACAAATATTGCTACAACCACACCCGCGAGCCAAAATGCGCCGCTGCGATTGTTGATGACTAACCAGGCTGACATCAAGTAAGCACAGATAAGCGTCAAACTCTTTAGCAATTCATAACCCGCTCCAAAAGCCCATTGACTGATGATGTGTTGATTCAACACCACCACAGCAGCCAATAAAATACCTACTGCGAAACCGAGGGACAATTGTATCCAAGGCGTTCCCACATAAACCCGCAGCAAGCTTAATAAAACAAAAATGGGCAATGCATCTCGAAGAAAAAGGATGACGGTATTAATAAGCATTTGCATACGCCTCTGGCGATATCACTATGACCTTACCCACCGCGCTTGAAGGATGAAACTCTCCGAAAAAATGGTATTCGCCTTCTTCTAAAGGACCTATGTAAACATTGGCCTTGGCATTACCAAAAACGACTTTTTCACGGTTAAGCTCGAAGCTGTCTATTTCTTCGGGAGTGGGATCTTGATTGATAAACACTAACTTTATCTTTTGACCGGAAGGGACAAGCACTTCGGATGGATAAAATAAATGATCCCGAATGGTGATGGTTATCTCAGGCAGGGCAAAAGCGGATGCCGAATAGATGAGCAGTATTATGGTTAAGCAATATCTATACTTTTGCACTGCTTACCTCTTCTTTTCGGGTTTTAGGTAGATGAACTTGCACCGATAAGCCACCTAACTCTGAACGCTGCAAATGCAAAGAGCCGTGATGTAAATTAACGATCTGCTTTACTATCGCTAAGCCTAAACCAATACCTTGCGCTTTTTGCGCCATATGTTTGTTAGAACGATAAAAACGCTCCAACACTTTGGCATATTCATTATCGTTAAGCCCACTGCCGGAGTCGTCCACTTGTATCAGCACATCATCCTCATCTTGTTGCACGATGACCTGAATTTTCCCTTTAATAGGTGCATATTTATGGGCATTACCAATCAGGTTTTGCATGAGTGTCAGCAGGGCAAATTCACTGCTTGGTATAAGTTGGGGCTTACCAATCAACTCAATGGTTTGATGTCTGTTGTCAATGCTGGTGTACATTTCTGAAATCACATTTTGCGCAATGTGATGAGCATCTATTTGCGTGCTGTTTGCTTCAAAATACTCGGGATTGGTTCGACTCAGCAAGAGTATTTGATTGATCGCGTGGATCATGCGATCCGTATCTTCGTGGAGTTTGTCTATACGTTGAACATAGCTTTCGCTGGTGGTTTCTTTACGCAAATTATGTAGATTGATTTTCAGTACACTTAAAGGGGTGCGAAGTTCGTGAGCCGCATTAGACGCAAACTGCTGCTCTCGCTCAAAGGCTGCTTGTAGTCGGCTTAACAATGAATTGAGTGTATTGACCATGGGCACTAATTCAATTGCTGGTTCTTGCAAAACCAAGGGTGAAAAATTTCGAGGAGAGCGTCGCTGTAACGCACCTGATAGGCTGCGCAATGGTCTAAGGCCCCTATTGACAGCGAAATAGATAATGACCGCCAGCAACGGGATCGTCATGATAATAGGCGCCATCGCTGAAATGATCATTTTGTCAGCCAGTTCAAAGCGGTTCTGTAGCGGCTGAGCTACCATGACCCAAGTGCGCGCATCATTGAGCATGTGTGAATAGACACGCCAGCGTTTGCCAGAAAAATTATTATCGCTAAAGCCAGACTTAAACCTGCCAATGCTATGTTGTGGGGTGTTTGTTGAACGTGTAGTCAGGTGCTTTTCTTGCCACAATTGCACTGCTATTTGCTCACCAGCATCAAATGTTTGATTGCGCTGTAATGCGAAAACATGCGTAAAACTCTTGGCTAACGCCATTAACTCGGCATCAAATAGCTCAGAGGATTTATGCATGCTCGAGCGATATCCTTGCAATGCAGCGCTGAAGCTAATCAATATTAATAAGGCGATGAGTAAAAGGGTGAGTTGGCGGCGAATGGAGCGCATTAATATTAGGCGCCCACTCGGTTTGTCACGCTATAACCTACGCCGCGAATGGTTTTAATGAAATCCTTAGGCAGCTTTTTACGCAAATTGTGAATGTGAACTTCTATTGCATTACTCGACAGCTCATCACCCCACTCATACAATTTTGTTTCAAGCTGGCTCTTAGATTGAATACGCCCGGCATTTTCCATTAATGCCTTAAGTAGCATGAATTCTCGGCGTGAGAGTTCTTTCTCATTGTTGTCAGCTGTGACTAGATGAGTCGCCAAATCAAGCACTACATTGCCTATGCTAATGAGTGAGCTAGTAGCGGTACCTAGTCGTCGTTCCATCACTCGCAATCGTGCCAGTAGCTCCTGCATATCAAACGGCTTGGCAAGGTAATCATCGGCACCAGAATCTAGGCCAGTGATTTTATCTGTCATGCTATCTCTGGCTGTGAGGATGAGCGTAGGCAAGCTGTGTTTGTTGCGATGGGCTTGGCGTAGCACTTCAAGGCCATCCATATCTGGTAAGCCTAAATCTAGGATCATTAAAGTGAATTCCCCTGTGGCCAAGGCGGATAGCGCTTGGGCAGCCGTGCCGGCACCATTGACAGCATAGCCTTCGCTGCGAAGAGATTGACTTAGGGCATCGCTCAAAGAGCGATCATCTTCAACCAGTAAAATGCGCATTGTTACCACCCTATAATCAAAGTCTCAGCATAAACCTGTTAGCTTAAGTCAACATTAAGCGTCGAAGCGCTCAGTGCTGTTTTGAGGTAACCACTATTAAATCATAAAAAAGGACAATTTTAATACTGCTATCGCAACGAGCATCCTTTAGAATATAGGCCACAAATCAAGATGTTAAGCCCACGTTTTCTAGGTAAATAATTCTATGCCTGATTCTCAAGAAGCAAAAAAACTTAGCAATCAAATCGAAGAGATTAACGAGGCTTTAAACGATGGCATGATAGTGCAAGTGCGCGAAGTACTAAGCACTATGCCATCCTGTGATGTGGCGTTGCTGCTTGAGTCTAGCCGCAGTCGCACTCGTTCAGAAATCTGGCAGTTAATCGAACCCGATCAATACAGTGACGTACTAGAGGATCTCTCCGAGGACGTACGAAACGGTATTATTCGCCAAATGGTGCCTGAAATTCTGGCTGATGCGCTAGAAGAGATGGATACCGATGATTTGGTGGAAACCCTATCTGGCCTGCCTGAGGCGGTGTCGCAAGATGCGCTTAGCTCCATGGACGAGCAAGACAGACAACGGGCCGAACAGGCACTCTCCTACGGCGAAGACACCGCCGGTTTCATTATGAACACCGACACGATCACATTGCGCCCTGAAGTAACCGTTGATGTGATTTTGCGATATTTGCGTCTTAAAGGAAATATCCCCAAAGGCACCGATACCTTCTATGTGGTTGACCGTAGCGACCAGCTTATTGGCAGTGTACCGGTGACGGAACTGCTGACTGCACGCCCTGCGGTAAAAGTTGAAAAGTTAATGACCCAAGACTCGGTTGCTGTGCCTGTTGATATGCACGAAAACGAGGTGGCCAGCCTGTTCGAGCGTTATGACTGGCTGTCAGCACCGGTTATTGATAAAGAAAACCGCCTTGTGGGGCGTATCACTATAGATGATGTAGTAGACATCATTCGTGAAGGCGCGGAACACTCCATGATGAGCATGGCAGGTCTTGATGATGAAGAAGATACCTTTGCACCTGTCATAAAAAGTACTAAGAAGCGGTCTGTGTGGTTGGGTGTGAATTTAGTCACGGCATTGATGGCGGCCGCTGTGAGCGATTTATTTGAGGCCACGCTAAGCCAATTGGCGGTATTAGCCATTTTAAACACCATAGTGCCCAGTATGGGCGGGGCAGCGGGTAATCAAACGTTAACCCTGGTTATTCGGGGCATGGCATTGGGCCACGTGAGTGACAGTAACGCTCGATGGCTGATTGGCAAAGAGCTGGCGATTGGATTTTTCAATGGTGTGATTTGGGCGTTGCTTATTGCATCCGTCATTGCGCTATGGAAGCAAGATTTAATGCTAGGTGGAGTCATCGCATTCGCCATGATGGTGAATATGATAGCGGCAGGCTTAGCTGGCGCCATGCTGCCGGTAATGATGAAGAAAATGAATATTGACCCTGCGCTTGCAGGTAGTGTGATCTTAACGACCATTACCGACGTGGTAGGAATTTTTGCCTTCTTAGGCACAGCAACTTGGTTACTTTTATAATTTATGTCTGTGTTATCCCTCGTTTCCTTAACGTTTATCACGCTTATCGCCTTCGCGGCCAACTCTGTGTTTTGCCGACTTGCGTTAGACGAGCAAAATATGGATCCCATGAGTTTCACAGGGTTGCGCATTGCATCTGCGGCCTTGGTACTTGGCCTGATCATGTTGCTTAAATCGCCCAACAGTTTTCGCAGCTTTACGGCGCTAAATGCATACGGTAGCTGGCGTCAAGCGGGCTACCTTTTCGCTTATGCTGCTGGATTTTCTTATGCTTACGTGACGCTACCAACCGCTACTGGCGCCTTGATATTATTTGCCGCGGTGCAATTTACCATGTTGTTTGTGGCCAGGTTATCGGGCAACCGCATGAATGCTATGGCCAGCGCTGGCGTAGTAATATCATTACTAGGGTTTGTGTATTTCGTTATGCCAGAGTTATCGTCACCCAGCTTGGTAGGGTTAGTTGTTATGGCATTAGCTGGTATAGCATGGGGTATGTATAGCTTAGCGGGGGCAAAATCGACCCACGCATTAGAGTCTACCGGGTCAAACTTTATTCGCTGTTTGCCATTTGGACTGATATTAATGGCAGTCTTTATGCCAACAGCACGTTTAACGTTTGAAGGTGTGAGTTATGCGTTGGCATCTGGAGCACTTGCCTCAGGCATTGGTTATGCCATTTGGTATCAAGTATTGCCCAAATTAGATAGCAGTGTGGCAGCGGTGTGTCAGCTTTGTGTGCCAATTATTGCAGCCTTTGGGGGGGTATTGTTAGTCGCAGAGCCCATCACCTCACATTTGCTGCTGTCATCGATTGCGATCTTAGGCGGCATGTTACTGGTGATAGTGGGTAAAAAGAAAAGTGTCTAGTTTGCCCATCAATTTATCATATATGTTGGCTTTGGGGTAACCGAGGCAAAGAGCTCAGACATTAACAAAAGACATAAAAAAGGTAGCGAGTTATACAAGATAACCACTACCTTTGTTGTAAGTGTGAGTGTAAGTGTAAGTGTAAGTGCGTTAAAAGCGTACTTCACCTGCACCATCACTGGCGCAGCAAACATAAAACGTTTCTTGATAACCCGTTTCAGCTTCATATCGCTCAGCAATTAACTGCTGGGCACCAGCGACCATTTCTCTTGGCATGAGAGCAACGATACAACCACCGAAACCGCCACCAGTCATACGTACGCCGCCGTGCTCGCCTAGATACTCTGCAAGGGTCGCTACAATAAAATCAATGGGCTTAACCGTGATTTCAAAATCATCACGCATAGATGCATGTGATTCAGCCATCAAACGAGACAAGGTTTTTGCGTCACCAGAGCGCAAAGCATCTGCTGCTTGCAGTGTACGTTCGCTGTCAGACACCACGTGGTGAGCGCGGCGATACACTACCTCAGGCAGCTTGCCCTTTTGGGCTTGCAAGTCTACCAAGCTAATGTCACGTAGCGCTTTGATACCCAGAATACGAGCAGCTTCTTCGCACTGTTCACGGCGGGTATTGTATTCGCTGTCAACTAAGCCGCGTTTGACGTTTGAGTTGATAATAACCACATCAAGCTCTTTCGGCATGGAGATAAGTTGTGTTTCCAGTGAACGGCAATCTAGCAATAGCGCATTGTTTTGCGCGCCACACGCACTGACCATTTGATCCATAATGCCGCAGTTACAACCCACAAATTGGTTTTCAGCTTCTTGACCATTAAGCGCCACATCAGCAGAGGTAAGCGGTAAATCAAATAACTGACGAAATGTTTCACCGATGGCCACTTCAAGTGACGCAGAAGAGCTAAGGCCTGCACCCTGTGGCACATTGCCTGTTACTACCATGTCCACGCCTTTAAATTTTAAGCCGCGCATCTGCAGATGTTTGATCACGCCACGGATGTAATTACTCCATAGCTGAGTAGGGTGGGGCTCTATGTTAGAGCTTAGTGAAAATTCGTCGCGTTCGTTGCCATAATCTGCAGCGACAACACGCACTAGGTCATCTTCTCTAGGCGTTACAGCCACTAGTGTTTGGTAGTTAATAGCACAAGGTAATACAAAACCGTCGTTGTAGTCAGTGTGTTCACCAATCAAATTCACACGCCCTGGGGCTTGAAAGTGACGCGCGGGTGGTGTTTGAAACACCTCAAGATAAATGGCGTTTAGGTCGTCAATGGCTTGTTGAGAAATAATTTTCATCCCACTAGGCTCCGTTTGATTCGTTGTAATGAACATCACTCAAGGCTTGTAGCTTTTGTGCCGCTTGCTCTGGGGTAAGGTCGCGTTGTGGCTCTGCCATCATTTCATACCCCACCATAAACTTACGCACAGTGGCTGAGCGTAATAGCGGTGGATAAAAATGTGCATGCAACTGCCAATGCTCAGTGACATCAGAGTTATGTGGTGCGCCGTGCCAACCCATTGAGTAAGGGAAAGAGCACTGGAATAAATTGTCGTAGCGGCTAGTGAGTTTCTTAAGGGCTACGGCTAAGTCCGCTTGTTGTGCGTCGTTCATCTCGTCAAAACGGGCACAGCTGAATTTAGGCATTAAAAGTGTCTCGAAAGGCCAAGCTGCCCAATAAGGTACAACAGCAATCCAATGATCGGTTTCGACCACAGTACGCTCACCACTGGCTGATTCTTTCTGCGCATAGTCGAGCAAAAGTGAGCTGTTGTGCTTGTCGAAATAGGCACGTTGGTTGACATCAGCTTTACGTACTTCATTCGGTATAAAGTCATTCGCCCATACTTGGCCATGGGGATGAGGATTAGAGCAGCCCATGGCTGCGCCTTTGTTCTCAAATACTTGAACCCATGCGTAATCCTTGGATAACTCAGCCACTTGGTCACGCCACGTCTGTACGACTTTCTCAAGCGCAGGTAACGGCAGTTCAGGCAGCGACTTATTGTGCGCCGGTGAAAAACAAATAACACGACTGGTGCCGCGAGCGGCTTCTACCGTAAATAAATCATCATTTTCTTGCTCTGACGCAGGTGTGTCTTTCATTAATGCAGCAAAGTCATTGGTGAAAACGAAGGTGTCTTTATATTCAGGATTCACTTCACCATTAATGCGAGTATTACCGGCGCATAGATAACAACTGGGATCGTGCGCCGCGCTATCATTTTGTTGCGGCTTTTCCACTTGACCTTGCCAAGGGCGTTTAGCCCTATGAGGGGACACGAGCACCCAGTCATTGGTCAATGGATTACGACGGCGATGAGAGTGATCTACAGGATCGAATTTAGACATTTAGACACACCATGTTAATGATTGGTTAATTAGTACTATTATATTATTAATGGATTTTAAGATGTAAAGCGTGTTCTGTCATCCCCTAAATCCAAAATTTGTGGTCAAGATATACAAAAAAGCCTGCATAGCAGGCTTAATAAAATCATCATGTGGGGTAATCACCCCGCAGCAATGTCTAATGTAGTGTTGTCTAGCTAGAAGTTCAAACCAGGATTTAGGCTACCTGGTAAAGTGACTTTTTCTAATTCGACAGATGCAACAGGGTATGCACAGTAGTCAGCGGCGTAGTAGGCGCTGGCTCTATGGTTACCACTTTCACCGACTCCGCCAAACGGTGCTGCGCCGCTAGCGCCAGTAATAGGGCGGTTCCAATTGACGATACCCGCGCGAATACGTTGGTAGAAATACTGATATAAATCTTCGCTGTCAGACAATAAGCCAGCAGATAAACCAAATTTGGTATTGTTACCCAGTGAAATCGCTCGGTCAAAATCATCGAAGCGAACCACTTTTAACAACGGGCCAAAGTGCTCTTCATCAGGCATCTGTTCAACCATGGCCGTCACGTCAATAATACCTGGGCTTACAAAGCCAGATTCAGTATCTAAGTGAGTCAGTTCTACCAGCGAGGTTGCCCCTAGATCAAGCAACTGTTGCTGCGCCGTTACCATAGCGTTAGCAGCATTTTTAGAAATCATAGCGCCCATAAAGGGTTGTTCGTCAGCGTCGTAATCGCCGACTTTAATGTTTTTAGTCACTTCGGTTAGGCGAGCAAGAATGGCATCACCTTGAGCGTTGTTTTCTAAAAACAGTTTGCGAGCACAGGTGCATCGTTGCCCAGAGGTGACAAACGCAGATTGAATAATATCGTGCACTGTAGCGTCAATATCGCTTACATCTTTTACGATTAAGGGGTTATTACCGCCCATTTCTAACGCTAAAATTTTACCAGGGTGACCAGCGTATTGCTCATGCAATATTTTACCAGTGCGAGAGCTACCGGTGAAAAATAGGCCGTCAAGGTCAGGGTGCGCCGCAAGGGCCTTACCTGTTTCTACTTCACCCTGCACTAAGTTAAGCACGCCTTTAGGTAAACCAGCTTTTTGCCATAACTGAACGGTCTTTTCAGCCACTAATGGGGTTAAGTCGCTAGGCTTGAATACGATACAGTTACCCGCTAACAAGGCAGGTACAATATGGCCGTTAGGCAAGTGACCAGGGAAGTTGTATGGGCCAAAGACTGCTACAACGCCGTGGGGCTTGTGGCGAATGAACGCTTTACCTACAGGCATTGGGTTTTCTACCAGGCCGGTACGTTCTTGGTAGGCACGTTCTGAAATACCAATTTTACCCATCATGGCGCCGACTTCCGTGGCGGTTTCCCACAGTGGCTTACCAGTTTCTTGGGCAATTGTTAAGGCCAACATATCTTTGTTTTCAGCCAGTAGTTCACCGAAACGTTTTACATAAGCGAGTCGCTCTTCAAACGTGAAGGCAGCCCAAGCTAGGGTTGCTTCTCGAGCGCTACTGACCGCTTGATTCACTTGCTCTGCTGAGGCCGATTTAGCCTGCCAAATTTGACGCTTTTTAGCCGGATCGATTGATTCGATATCATGGCCTTGTCCTGCATGCCATTGGCCTGCAATAAAATGGGTTTGCTGTGTCATACATTACACCTTAAATGTTGTCGGAGCGAAGCGGATAAACTCACCATCTTGAATACCAAGATGATCTGCTGCAGCCTGAGAGATTATGGCCTGCTCGTTTGCTTCATCAATATTGAGAGACGTGGCAATGGCGCGAAATTCTGTGATTCTCGTGTTGATCACAAAATACTCGGTCTCTGTTGCTGAAGCTTTGTCATCAATTCTAACGGCCATTTTACGACTTGCTTGGGCAGTGCGAATATGGGTTAGGTTTGCTTCTACTGTTGGGCCTGCGTCAAAAATATCAACGTAACCTCGACAGCTAAAGCCTTCACTTTCTAGTAGCCTTAGTGCGGGTTTTGTTTTGTCATGCACTTTGCCGATAACCGCTTGAGCTTCTTTACTGAGCAAGCTCACGTAAATAGGGTACTTGGGCATTAATTCTGCAATGAACTGTTTCTGACCTATGCCAGTAAGGTAATCCGCGGTAGGGAAGTCCATTGAGAAAAAGTGTTCCTCTAACCATTGCCAAAACGGTGACTTGCCATCTTCATCACTGATACCGCGCATTTCGGCGATAACGGTTTCTGCAAAGCGCTCTTTGTGTTCCATCATAAATAAAAAGCGCACTTTAGACAGGAAGCGGCCGCAGTTACCTTTGCGCGCAGATTCACGTAAAAACAAGGTGCATATTTCTGATACACCAGTGTAATCGTTGCACAGGGTCAGTATTTCAGCTGTATTGTAAACATCGAGTTCACGGGATGCATGTACCACTTTACTTAGGTGATAGTGATAAAATGCATCGTCAAGGCCAACACTTGAGGCAATTCCACTTGTACCGACTACCTGACCTGTGCTCGTGTCTTCCATTACGAACAAGTAACTCTCATTACCTGGCTGGCTGATGTGTGCTTGAAAAGCCGCTTCAGAATCCGTGATTTTGCTTTTTAACAAAGTTTCATTCACAGGCAAAGAGGTAAACCCTATGCCTGATTCTACAGCGATGTCGTGCAGTACAGCGTAATCGCTGTGCTGTATCGGGCGAATAATGATCATGTTCGCATTCTCTGTGGTGGATTAGGCGTTTACGACAGCGGCAACTGCGCGCTCGAAACGGGCTAAACCTTCCTGAATATCAGCATCGGTCAGGATCAATGACGGCGCGAAACGCACCACGTTAGCACCGGCGACTAAACACATAAGCTTCTCTTTTGCACTGGCAACAAGGAAGTCACGTGCGCGGCCTTGGTATTTCTCGTTCAGGGCGCAGCCTAGCAATAGGCCCTTACCACGTACTTCATCGAAAACATGATATTTGTCGTTAATAGCCTTAAGGCCTTCGCGGAACTGTTGTTCTTTTTGTTTCACACCGTTTAACACTTCTGGCGTGTTGACAATATCCAGTACTTTTTCAGCTACGGCGCAAGCAAGTGGGTTACCGCCATAAGTGCTACCGTGAGTGCCCACTTTTAAATGAGCGGCAATAGCAGTAGTGGTAAGCATAGCGCCGATCGGAAATCCACCGCCAAGTGCTTTAGCTGAGGTGAGTATGTCTGGTGTGACGCCTAGGCCCATATAAGCGTAGAGCTCGCCAGTACGTCCTACACCTGATTGCACTTCATCAAAGATAAGAAGTGCGTTGTGCTTGTCACATAAATCACGAACACCTTCCACGAAAGACTGTGTTGGGCTGATGATACCGCCTTCGCCTTGTAAGGGCTCCATCATTACGGCGCAAGTACGCTCAGACATAATGGCCTCAAGGGCGCTTAAATCGTTATAATCAACGTGATCAATTGCACCAGGCTTTGGACCGAAACCATCAGAATAAGCAGCTTGGCCGCCGACGGTGACAGTGAAAAATGTACGACCATGAAAACCTTGTTTGAAAGAGATAATTTGGTCTTTCTCTGGGCCATAGTTATCAAGCGCAAAGCGGCGTGCAAGTTTGAGTGCCGCTTCATTGGCTTCGGCGCCTGAATTGGCGAAATAGACTTTTTCAGCGAATGTTGCGTCAGTTAGCTTTTTCGCTAGACGTAAAACAGGCTCATTGGTCAACACGTTGCTTAAGTGCCAAAGCTTTTCACCTTGTTCTTTTAGTACGTTAACCAATTCTGGATGACAATGGCCTAAAACGTTTACTGCGATGCCACCGGCGAAATCAATATATTCGTTACCCTCTTGATCCCATACGCGCGCGCCCAAACCGCGTACCGGAATAATATCGGCAGGGTTATAGTTAGGTACCATTACTTCGTTAAATAATTCGCGGGTCACTTGCATGTAGGTTGTCTCCAAATTTAATAGCCTAGGGCATAAAATAGACAACCATTATTTCAGATTAAAGCCAGCTTGTCTGCATCGATAACCTAGCTAAGCCCTTATTTTTAAAGGGATTGAGTGAACTTGCAGGAATAGTGAATAAGTATTTAATCTAGGGATTAGGTAAAAAAACAAGAAGTGTCTTCACTTCGCGCCAGTTATCTGGCGATGTTAGTTGTTGAAGTGAATAAAATGGCTTGAATGAATATTTACACTTTTTTTCAACGATTTATTCAGTAACCTCTGCTTCTAAGCCAATTGAGCGCATATCAGTGGTTTTTAATACTTCTAACGAGCCCACAGGGAACTTGTATTTACGTAGGTAATCTTTTGCTTCTTCGATGGTGACTAATTCGTGAAACTTTAATATTCGATACTTTGCGTATGCATTGCCTTGCAATAACACAGTGGTTAAAGGCAGCGGCTCTTCGCCGTTTTCTGTAATGGCAAGTTGTTCAAAAGCACCATGCAAAAATAAACGCTGAAAGTGCAAGCCCTGAATAATGCTCGCCGTGGCCTGGGGTACATATTTTTCCAGCATAGATAATAATACATCCCCAGAGGGCTCAACTTTTGTAAGTGCACCATGGCGTTGGTGTTTGAGTGTTTTCTGCGTTTCTTTTAATGCTTCAAGTTGTACTTGATCAAAAATGCGGAAATACAGCTTAACGACCGCTATCGTCCCTAGACTTTGCAGCATTCCAGCGGTGAATGCTTGGTTTTCACTGACATCATGAAAACGTGCGAGGCGCTTACTAGACATTGCCGTAGCGATACATTGTTCCCAAATTCTGCGTTTAATCTGTGGGTAGGGGTCAGTAATTTGTGGGAGGCAACGACGTAAGGTTAAAAGCGGCACAATCATCTTTAGATTTTCGAGCCCGAAAAAGCTTAATGCTACCCGAAGAGTGTCCGCTGTGAGAATTTTACCCTTGCTATCGGTACGTCGATATTTGGGTGAGTTAATCATCTTGAGTAAATCTTTATACAACCAAGGTATTTGTGCGGCTAATACTTCAATGCGCGAAACCGTGCATGCCTTAACGGACAATAGGTCTAAGATTTGTGGAATAACCGCATCTATACTCAATACTTTAGTAACAAGGGCCTCTTGATCAGCCAAAGCTTCAGATAAACGCAGCTCAATATCTCTATGTAATTTTGCCGATACTCGGCCTAAATAATCCTCAACAATTTCTTTATTGGCTTTTTTGTCCTCTCTCGCCTGCTTTTCAACCGCGAGCAATTCTCGGGTAGGAACTATTTTTTTCGAAGATGGCTTTGCGTCCTCATCAGCACGTTGCTGCTTTGCGGCTTTAAGATCGATAAATAGCTGCTTGAAGCGAGCTTCAACGATGGGAGCTGATGTGGATGATGCAGTCATTTATTGTTCGGCGGACCTTGGTTTAAGTGTATAAATATTTTATTAAGAGTGGATTGTGCCTCACTTTTACGCCAGTTTTCTAGGCTTTAGTTAGTTTATCTGCGGATTCGGTTAGAAAGTTAGCCAAAATTTGCAAACCACTGGTGCTTAACAATGACTCTGGGTGAAATTGCACACCATAAATAGCTAACGTGCGATGTTCGATAGCCATAATCTCCCTATGACCTGCAGTTTCTTCAGGTGCTGTTTCGTCACACCATGCAGTCACTACAATATCTTCTGGTAAGGACTCGTTATCCACAAGCAATGAGTGGTAACGCGTGGCAATAAATGGATTGTCGACACCGTTAAACAAGGCGCTAGCATCGTGAGAAATATAAGAGGTTTTGCCATGCTTTATATTGTTCGCGCGCACTATTTTTGCGCCAAACACCTGAGCGATAGCCTGATGACCCAAGCACACACCCAACATAGGGATCACGCCAGCAAATTGTTTAATGGCATCAAGAGTTATACCTGATTCATTTGGGGTACAAGGGCCAGGGGATAACACGAGGTAGTCTGGTTCTAGTGCGGTTATGTCTTCACAGGTGAGCTCGTCGTTTCGCACGACTTTAACGTCTTGCCCTAGCGTAACAAAGTAACGCGCAAGGTTGTGGGTAAAAGAGTCATAGTTATCAATGATCAACAACAAAAGAATTCAACGCTCATGTGGTGCAAGCCCTGTGATGACTGGCTCAAGTTTAAAATTTCGCGGATTGTAAAACATTTTACCTTGTTTTGCTGGCGCTTAATCGTTTCTTATCCACCACACACCTGTAGTCTATTTTGTACGGTACACGCTTTATTTAGAGACCTTTAAAGTTAATGTTGTTTTTCATGCGTCTTTGCAACCTGTACAAAATCATTAGCTACAACTATTGAATAGCATGATAATTGTCAATTATGACTAACCGATGCGCCAAGCTAAAAAGTCGATTTTTTTGTCCCTTTATGCTAATTGTTAGACTTTTTTAGATCTTGTGGAATGCCCCCGTTCGTACCAAAATTGAGCCATAAGAAAACGCAAGATTATACTAGATAGTGCTGAGCTTACCTCGGCGGACATTTCCGAACTGGTCACAAACAAAGTGAGACAAATATGAAAATATTAGTAGCGGTAAAACGAGTCATTGATTACAACGTCAAGGTGCGTGTTAAAGCAGATAACACAGATGTAGATTTAACCAACGTCAAAATGGCCATGAACCCGTTTTGCGAAATCGCGGTTGAAGAGGCTGTTCGTTTAAAAGAAGCCGGTGTTGCCAGCGAAGTAGTTGTGGTGTCGATAGGAACTAAAGCCTGCCAAGAGCAAATTCGTACTGCTCTTGCCCTCGGCGCTGATCGCGGTATTCAGATTGAACTAGATACATCAGCAGATGCGCTAAGCATCGCTAAATTGTTAAAAGCAGTGGTTGACGAAGAGCAGCCGGGCCTAGTGATCCTAGGTAAGCAGTCTATTGATTCTGATAATAATCAAACCGGGCAAATGTTAGCTGCGTTACTTGACCAACCACAAGCGACTTTCGCCTCAGAAGTTAAAGTTGACGGTGATAAGGTTCAAGTCACACGTGAGATTGATGGCGGTTTACAAACCTTAGAGCTTAATATGCCCGCTATCATCACCACAGATTTACGTCTGAACGAACCTCGTTACGCTTCACTGCCGAATATCATGAAAGCCAAGCGTAAGCCTTTGGAGGTGAAAACCCCAAGTGATTTGGGTGTTGAAGTGAGAAATAACATCACCCTAGAAAGCGTTAGCGCGCCTGCTCAGCGTCAAGCTGGCATAAAGGTTGAGTCGGTGGCTGAACTAGTCGAAAAATTGAAAAACGAAGCTAAGGTACTTTAAGTAGTACGTAATAGGAGAAATGAATATGACAACTTTGGTCATTGCCGAACATGATAACCAAGAACTTAAGCCTGTTACCCTAAATACCTTAGCTGCTGCGCAGCAAATTGGTGGTGACATAGTACTGCTAGTTGCTGGCCATAACTGCCAAAGCGTAGTGGATGCAGCAAAGGCAGTCTCAGGCGTTGGGAAAGTGCTTCACGCTGATGATGCTGCCTATGAGCATCAGTTGGCGGAGAATATCGCTAAATTAGTAACAAGCCTTGCTAGCGGCTACAGCCACGTGCTTGCTCCTGCCACAACCAGTGGTAAAAACTACTTGCCGCGTGTAGCAGCCTTGCTTGATGTGAATCAGATTTCTGATGTAACAGGTGTTGTCTCTGCACAGACATTTTTGCGTCCTATCTATGCAGGTAACGCAATTGCAACTGTCACCTCAAAGGACAATATCAAGCTACTTACCATACGTGGTACTGGCTTTGACGCTGTGAGTGCGCAGGGTGGTTCTGCCACTGTTGATGTTATCAGCGAGCAATGTGACAGCGGGCAGTCACGCTTTGTAAGCGAAGAGCTAGCTAAATCTGACCGCCCAGAGCTAACTGCTGCTTCAATTGTTGTATCAGGTGGTCGTGGCATGGGTAACGGCGACAATTTCGAGATCCTATACGGCTTGGCTGACAAACTCGGTGCCGCTGTTGGGGCGTCCCGTGCTGCGGTTGATGCTGGATTTGTACCGAACGACATGCAAGTTGGTCAAACAGGTAAAGTGGTTGCACCTGACTTGTATATTGCCGTGGGTATTTCCGGTGCCATACAACACTTAGCCGGTATGAAAGACTCCAAAGTGATTGTGGCTATCAACAAAGATGAAGATGCGCCTATTTTCCAAGTAGCAGATTATGGCTTGGTAGCCGATTTGTTCGATGTTATTCCTGAATTAACCAACCACGTATAGAAACGCAAGCGAGTTAAATTATGAGTGATTACACACACCCTTTAGCAGATGCTGAGTTTGTACTCAATGAACTGGTTGACTTCGATAAGCTTTGCGCTGACATGGGGCAAGAGGACATCAATGGCGAGCTGGCAAGCGTTATATTGGCTGAAGCTGGCAAACTAGGTAGCGGCGTATTAGCGCCATTGAACAAGGTCGGTGATTTACAACATCCGAGTATGATTGACAAAGACGGCGGCCCAGGTGTGCAAGAAACCGCCGGATTTGCACAAGCCTATCAAGAATACGTGGAGGGTGGTTGGGCATCGCTAACCGGTGCTGAGGAATTCGGCGGTCAGAACCTCCCGAATGTACTTGGTAGTGCAGTTAATGAGGTTTGGCATACGTCTAACATGGCGTTCGCTTTATGCCCATTGTTAAGCCAAGGCGCGATTGAGTCGATTTCTCATCACGGCAGTGAGCACTTACAGCAGTCTTATTTGCCTAAAATGTTAAGCGGTGAATGGCCAGGTACCATGAATCTTACTGAGCCTGATGCTGGTACTGACTTAGCTGCGGTGAAAACCAAAGCTGTGCCAAATGATGATCATTATTTGATCACTGGCCAAAAAATTTATATCACTTGGGGCGATCACCAAATGACCGATAATATCGTGCATTTAGTGTTAGCAAGATTGCCTGATGCACCAGCCGGTGTAAAAGGTATTTCACTGTTCATCGTACCCAAATTTAATTTGGATGAAAATGGTGCTCCAGCTGAGCGCAACGATGCTTATTGTGTTTCGTTAGAGCACAAAATGGGCATTCATGGCAGCCCGACCTGTGTCATGAGCTTTGGTGACAATGGTGGCGCGAAGGGCTACTTGGTGGGCGAAGCCCATAAAGGTCTGTCTTATATGTTCACCATGATGAATCACGCCCGTCAAGGTGTCGGTTTGCAAGGTTTAGCAATATCAGAAGCGTCATATCAGCATGCTTTGGGGTACGCCAAAGAGCGTTTACAAGGCACGAATAAAGACGGCAGCCGCTTTACTATTATGAAGTTTCCTGATGTGCGTCGTATGTTGATGCAAATGAAGTCATCTACAGAGGCGATGCGCGCATTGTGCTTGGTGGCCGCAGCAGAAATTGACCGTGGCAATGGGGCTCGAAGTGAGTTGTTTACGCCAATAGTCAAAGGCTGGTGCACTGAGTTGTCTCAAGAATTGACCTACCTAGGTACGCAAATTCACGGGGGTATGGGCTTCATCGAAGAAACAGGCTCAGCGCAGTTCTATCGAGATGCCAGAATTTTAACTATCTATGAAGGCACTACAGGCGTACAGGCACTGGATTTAGTCGGGCGTAAAACCTTGGTTAATAAAGGTGAGGCTTTAGGCGCGCTTTTAGATGAAATTGCCACAGACTTAGCTAAGTTTGATGCCATGGGCGGCCAATTCACATTGGCAGCTCAGCAATGTAAAACGGCACTTGAGTGCGGTATAGCAGCTCGCCAGTGGTTGCTCGATACAGCAGCACAAGATAGAAATGCACCAGGCAGCGCCAGTGTAAACTTTATGATGTTGTTTGGTTATTTGTGTGGCGGTTGGTTAATGGCCAAAAGTGCGATGCAAGCCAAAGCGAAACTAGATGCAGGCGAGGGGAACAGCGAGTTCTTAAACGCTAAGCTGATTTCTGCTCAGTTCTTCTGTGAGCATATGGTGGTGCGCACCCAGGCGTGTTTCGCATCGATTCAAGCTGGCAGCGAAAGCATCATGGCTTTACCCGAGGACGCATTTTAAGCTTTTAATTCTTTGATTGTGTTTTGAACAGCCCCCATAGAGAACCTAGGGGGCTTTTTTATGCTCGAACGGGAATAATTGAGCCTATTCAACATATAAATATCCGCTTAGTATGAGAAACGATATACTTTGAAATCTAAATGCCCTGCCATATATCGAGAGCCCGTTACTTTCATGCGTCATAAACATCATTCTATTTCAGTTCATTTCGCTCAAGCTATTGTCAAAAGAGCCATTGAAGTGGGCCTGAATGAAACGCAGTTATTATCCGAATCGGGCTTGAGTAAAGCGCTGTTGAACAATAATGAGGTGCGTATCACGCCAGAGCAGTTGAGCCGTTTGATGCAATCTGTTTGGCGAAGTGCAGATGACGAATATTTGTGTTTTGGTAGTCAGCCTTCTCGCCATGGGGTGTTCAATTTAATGGCAAAGCAAGTGAGCCATAGTGCAAGTTTGCGGCAGGTGTATCGTCGGGGCACTCGTTTTTATAATTTAGTCGCTGGCGCAACTAAACTAAAATTTGAAGAGCGTGAAAAATACGCTCGTTTTTATCTCGCCTTAGATAAACCCGAACTCGACCCTGAGCATGTGCTCACCGATTTTCTTTTGTTGCTGTGGCATCGCTTTCCGAGTTGGCTGATAGGCCAGCGCATTCCACTGCGTAAAATTGGCTTTATGCATGCAAAGCCCGCACATCACGAAGAATATCGCTTGATGTTCCCTTGTGAGGTGGTTTACCTGCAAGAGAGTAACTACTTTGAGTTTGAGCACGACATCCTTAGCGCTCCAGTGGTGCAAAGTCAGCAAAGTTTGAATGATTACCTTCAGCGCTGCCCACTGGATTGGTTTAAACGTCAGTCTTACTTTCCGGTTTACACCCGCAAAGTATTAAATTATCTAGAAGCGGCTGAGGATATGTCAATTATCAGTATGGCTGATATCGCTGAGCAATTGCACACAACCATTCGCACCTTACGCCGTAAGCTATTAGAAGAAGGTACAAGCTTTCAAGAGCTCAAAGACAGTGTGCGACGAGATGAAGCGATCCATTATCTTAGCCAGCCTGATATGCCTATATCGCAAGTAGGGCGCTTACTTGGTTTTACCGAGGCGGCAACCTTTGCGCGTGCTTTCAAAAGCTGGACGGGCGTTGCCCCCAGTGCTTATCGAAAATCAAAAGCACATTGAAATCATTCTTTATTGAAACTAGCGAATGTCCTCTTTCGCCTAGTATATGACTTAAACTGCCCTACGTTTTCGTTCGGGCTTGTAACATACTGGATTGGTTCAAGTTAGTTTATTGGATTTCATTGAATTTCATTGGGTCTCAGTAAATTTGAATGACAGATAGTGTGCTGGACTGTTATCCCAACCTCTCAGTTCGGCGCGCTTGGCGTGCTAACCGATGCTTGATATACCTTGTGTAAGTTAAGCGTCGGTTATTTAAAACCAAAAAAAGCAGCTCTGCGCTGCTTTTTTTATGAATTGCAAATAAACAATAGGTTGAAAATAGCGCGACTGTTACCTTGCTATCAGCCCTTTACTAGCGTTTAAGTGGGCTTGCCACGAATCCAATTGCTTCATAAACTTTGTCTATCGTTTGCTGAGCACGTACTTGCGCTTTTTCAGCGCCTGCTGCCATGATACGGTTTAGCTCGGATTGATCCTGACGTAGCTCAGTAAATTTAGCTTGTATTGGCTCTAGCATGGCAACGATGGAATCGGCTACATCTGTTTTTAAATGGCCGTACATCTTGTCTTCATATTCAGGCACTAAATCAGCAATCGGTTTGCCGGTTGCACAAGATAGCAAGCTTAACAAATTCGACACACCAGGTTTTTCACTCGTATTAAAGTAAATGCGCGCTTGCTCGTCTGAGTCAGTGACTGCGCGTTTAATCTTTTTACTTATCTTTTTCGGATCTTCCAACAAGCCAACGAAGTTATTTTGATTGTCATCGGATTTAGACATCTTTTTCAGCGGGTCTTGTAAGCTCATGATACGTGCGCCTACCTCAGGGATATACGGGTCAGGAATGGTAAATACATCACCATAGGCATTGTTAAAGCGCGTGGCAACGTCACGGGTTAATTCTAAATGCTGTTTCTGATCTTCCCCTACTGGGACTTGTTTCGCTTGGTAAAGCAGAATGTCCGCCGCCATTAGGGCAGGGTAAGTGTAAAGACCAGAATTAATATTAGTAATATTCTTAGCGGATTTATCTTTAAACTGCGTCATGCGGTTTAATTCACCCATTTGGGTGTAGCAGTTCATTATCCAAGCTAGTTGCGCATGCTGTGGTACATGTGATTGCATGAAAATGGTGCTTTTGCTCGGGTCGATGCCACAAGCTACATACAAGGCCAGCCCATCAAGACAGGCATTGTGCAGTGCAGTGGGATCTTGTCGCACTGTGATAGCATGCATGTCGACCAACATATAAAGACATTCGTTATCGTCTTGCATATCAACCCATTGACGAAGAGCGCCAACATAATTTCCTAGGGTAAGTTGTCCTGAAGGCTGGCAGCCGCTTAATACAATTGGTTTGCTCATAAATTATTTTCTACTGTTAGTGTCTAATTGGAATTATGTTGGAGAAACGTTGGCTAATTCAGCGCGCATAGCATCGATAACTTGACGATAATCTGGCTGATTGAAGATAGCAGAGCCCGCAACAAACATATCTGCACCTGCTTCGGCGATGGCGCGAATATTATCGACTTTTACGCCACCGTCAATTTCTATTCGGATATCACGGCCACAGGCCTGCACCATTTTCTTCACAATTTGTAGCTTATCAAGAGTTTCCGGAATAAATGCTTGGCCACCAAACCCTGGATTTACCGACATCAACAAAATGTGATGCAGTTTGTGCAGCGTGTAGTCTAAGCAGTCTAATGACGTCGCAGGATTTAACACTAAGCCTGGCTTACAGCCTGAATCGGTTATCAGTTGAATACTGCGGTCAACATGTCTTGATGCTTCTGGGTGAAAGCTGATCATGCTTGCGCCTGCTTTGGCAAAACTGACAATCATCTCATCTACCGGCTCAACCATTAAATGCACATCAATATCGGCGGTGACACCATAGTCGCGCAATGCTTTACATATCATCGGGCCGATCGTTAGGTTCGGTACGTAATGGTTATCCATTACGTCAAAATGGATGACATCAGCCCCCGCGGCTAAAACAGCGTCTACTTCTGCGCCCAGGCGGGCAAAATCAGCTGAAAGAATAGAAGGAGCAATTAAGAAAGGACGCATATAAGCCTCGATTTGCGCAAAAATGTAACTGTACCGAAAAACACGCTTTGACAAAAGTATCAACTTCGCCCCAAAAAGGGGCTTTCGCTTTTTAGTGGTGCATCTCTGCACAGTCTTATCTCATGCCTACTTTTTCCTAAATTTTACATTCTTACTAAATTACTAACAAAATCAATTGCTTAGTTAATTTATGGGTAATTTATTTCGTGTTTAATATTTAGGCATTGCTCTTGCGTAGTTGTAACAAGAATTAACGAAAAATCGAAGTTATCTCAACAAAAATTGAATTAACTAAAATCACATGGAGCACACACACATGAAAGTATTAAAACTTACCGCATTAGCCGCAGCTGTTCTGGCCAGTTCTGCCGTTAGTCAAACCGTATTGGCAGAAGTGACCGCTAACGCTAGTGTCACCAGTAACTATATTTGGCGTGGTTTGACCCAAACCACCAACGATGCTGCAGTACAAGGCGGTATTGATTACGCAAATGAAAGTGGTTTTTATGTCGGTACTTGGGTGTCTAACGTCAACTATGGTGCAGATGATGTTTATTCCTATGAGCATGATATGTACTTCGGCTTCTCAGGTGAGTCAGGCGATATCACTTATGATGTGGGTTACCTTTATTACAATTATGACAGTGAAGCGGAATTTGATTTTGCTGAGGTATATGGTTCAGTAGGTTATGGTGGCTTAAGTGCAACGCTTTCATTGTTGGCCCACACAGAAGCTGACGAAGGTGAAGGTCGCGATTACGGTTTTGCTGAAGCATCATATATATCTGTAGACTACGGCATGCCAGTACTAAACGGCGCTGAGCTAGGATTTCACGTAGGTTATCATCAAGGTGACTTCGCAGAAGATTTTAACGGTGTACCAGACGGTTATGCTGACTGGGGTATTTCATTAGCGAAAGATGGGTTTAGTTTCGCCGTTACTGGTACCGATTTAGACGAAGTTGAAGTGCCAGGTGAAGACCCGTTCGATAACGATTCAATTAAATTTACCGTTGCTTACGGAATGGATTTTGAGCTTTAATTTCTGAGTTAGTGCTTCCGGTTAATTCCGGTTAAGTTACTTCCGGTAAACAGGAAGATGAGATGTAAAAAAATTCCGCTGGCCGTAAAGCCAGCGGATTTTTTGCGTTAGCGAATTTTACTAATCCAAGGGAGCATTTTGAATAAAATTTTATCTTTTTAGCGATGAATGAACTGACATTTGAGGTGAACTTTAATCTTGAGACGAAAGTATAATGTATAATGCAACAAAATATTTCGACAAGGAGAGATTATGAGTACTCATTTTAAACGACTAATCGGCTTCGGTGCCTTCGCTTTAGTAGCAATGTTGGCTGTTGGCAGAACGTCGATAAATAACGAGACATTGTTCTGCAGTTGTCCGCAATCAGTGGCGTTTGATCATGGGCTTCCAATGAGTCACCCGATTAATCGATGCGCTAAAGAGCAAGCTGATGTGATCAGCTGGTCTAGCTGGGTAAGTGGTAACTCTACTTCGTATCAAATGCATTTTATTGATTTACTTGAGCTACTTTCGCGCTATGCTGAAGAAACGGATGAGATAAAGCCAAGAGCATAATCAGTATGGATAATACAAAGAGCGGATTGTGGGATGTGTTTAAAAGCGTTGCTGCCAGCGTGTTTGGTGTGCAAAGCAGCGCGAACCGAGAGCGAGATTTTCAGCAAAAATCCTTTGTGCCTTATGTGGTCGTTGGGGTGATTTTTGTTATTGCTTTGGTTATTTCACTGGTACTGCTCGTTTCAATTGTTGTACCCAGCTAGCACGAATTCTACTCCGAACTCTTCTCTGCTAGTTAAAATTTAAGCCTCAACGTGAGGTCGGTTTAATGTACAACGCCAATAACTCACTGACTTTCTTTCTGCCATTTCCTTTTTGACTAATAAACCGACTCACTTGCAGCTCTGAAAGCTGCGCTAGCGCGTAAAGCCGGCGTGTATCGTCTGTATCATGATTACTGATAAGCACTGGAATATCACGTTCAAAAGCCGTTTTGGCAGCAATTAAGGCTAAATTACTCTGTTCTGCCATAGAAAAACCACCTTTAGCATAACTGGCAAAGTTAGCTGTTTTGCTGATGGGGGCATAAGGCGGATCGCAGTAAACCACACTACCTGCGCGGGCTCGGCTAAATGTTTTCTCATAAGATTCGCATACAAAATGTGCTTTCTTGGATTTTTCGGCAAAGAAATACAGCTCTTCCTTAGGAAAGTACGGCGCCTTGTATTTACCAAAGGGTACATTAAATTTGCCCGATAAGTTATAGCGGCACAGACCGTTGTAACCAAAACGGTTCAGGTACAAAAATAGCACCGCGCGTTCGTAGACATCTTCGCTGGCATTGAACAAAGCGCGCATTGCATAGTAAGCGTCCGAGTCGTTGTTCTGCGCTGTGAAAAGCCCTTGTGCATCTTCTATGTAACGTTCCGGCTGTTGTTGCAATATTTTGTATAGGTTTATCAGATCGGGATTTATATCGCTTAATAGGTAGCTGGAAAAGTCAGTGTTTAAAAACACCGAACCTGCACCGACGAATGGCTCGACTAATTTTTTTGCTTCTGGAAGATGATGGTTTATCTGTTCGACTAGCCTGTATTTCCCACCGGCCCATTTCAAGAAGGCTCTGTTTTTCTTATTCGTCATTAATGTGTCTTGTCAGGCCTTGATTTTGATGAAGATAACGCAAAGCAGAGATTGTAACGAGCCAATGGCAAAACAACAATTGGCATGTGGTTTTAATTGGCAGATTCAATTTCTTGATGCACTTTTTGTAACGCTTTAGGGAATGGCGTTGCTTCATGCAACCCTTTGGGCAGCGACGAAACACCGACTAATGCTGCGGCCAGAGACGGGTAATGTTTATTATACAAAAGCACATACCAGTCATTGTTATAGCGTTTGGTTTGGTACACCCATACGTGTTGTTCAATCTTGTTGTTGGTCAAATAAGTCTCAATGGCGCTGCGTACGCTAAAGCCGATCACCTGTAACACATATCCGTCTTGCGGCAGAGCTAATATAGTGGCTTCATCAAATGCATAGTCAGTTGTCGTTGATAACGCGTTAGGGGATGGTGTTTTAGCGGTATCTGCTTGAGGCGTAATATCCGCAGCGAACGGTTTTTGCAATGTGCCAGTTTGTACCATGCCATTCGTTGATTTGGGCTTGGCTGCAAGTTTAGTCGCTTTAGGTGAGCTGTTCGTATCGTCTGCCGGCAGTTCATTCGATTTATTCTTGTTGGCATCAATGCGTTTACTTTCACTTTGCCAGTTTGATATGAGCGCGTCTGTTTTGGCCTCCGGCGTAACCTCGGGTTTAGCGACCGCTCTTTCTTCAGTCGCAGCGCTTTGCACAGAAGTATTCGGATTAGACGTTCGTGCTTCTTTTGTGGCAGATGGGCCCGATTCTATATTTTTTTGACTCGTCAACGTGCCTTGGGGCAGCGTATCAACTACTGAAGTTGATGCGGTTTCATCTTGCCTAGCGCCAGACTCTAATGCGCTAATTGAAGATGTTGTATCCCCAGTCTGATTATCACTGTCACTTAAAAGCTCTGGATACTGAGATAGCAAAATGCTGGCAAATATCGCAACAAAGAGCAGCGCAATAACAGGGATAAACCACGGGCGCTGCATGATACTAGGGGGTTCAACAGGGGTTGCTTGGTTTCGCTGCTCTACGCGCTGAGCAAACGCTTGTCGTTTATTCGCGATTAACTGCTCTAATTCACTACCAGATATGTTCGCCTCGTGATCAGCCATTGAGCCGGCACTGGCACCGGCATCCACGACTATGACATTATTTTTATCGCCCAAGGCTTGGTAAGTTTGATTTATCCATTGGCGCTGGGCAAATACCAGCACATTGACTTGTCGGTCACTGCCTGCGTGCAAGGTTAAAATAAGCTGCTGCAACTCTTGCAACATACTGGCAGAGAGGTTCTCGCCCTTGGATATACATATCAGTAGTCCTTGCGTAGAGGCCGACTGAACGTGTCCAATACTAGGCGTTAGTATCTTGGCTAGGGGAGTGTTGCCAGAATTGGGAGCTAATTTACTGGAAAGTTGTTGTGTCAGTTGTTGGCGAAAATCATTTAGCATCATATTTGGCTTAGCCGCAATGACAGCCACTTCGTCACTGTCATCTTGTTCAGCCAATAGCGCATCAACACAGGTTGATACACTAAAATCGGGTTCAGATTTTACAAAAATGAGCCCCGAAGAATACTGAATTAAATGGCTAAGCCGTTTGTGCAATTCGCTTTGCAAAGGTGTTTACTCAAAAGGTTTATTAAAATGTTAGTTCAATAAATTGTTCGTTCGAAGGTACGGGTCTAAAAAGTCGCTCGTTCAAAATGTCGAGCGCTTAAACGAAACCCGTTAAATACCTTGCTAATTTAACAAAGAGCGCAACAGTGTTTCATCTAGCTCAGAGGTAACTATCGCATCGCCAATCGCTTTAGGAACGATAAAGTTGAGTTTGCCCGCTTGCACTTTTTTATCGTGTGCCATGTGCTGCATGAAGGTCTGATAACCCATGTCTGCGGGTGGCGCGATAGGTAATGAAAATGCCTCTGTTAAAGCTATAACACGCTGCACTTCTTCTTTGCTCATCCAGCCTTTCATTTGGCCTGCTTTCGATGCGAGTACCATGCCTGCTGCGACCGCTTCGCCGTGTAGCCAATTGCCGTAACCTTGTTCTGCTTCGATGGCATGGCCGAAAGTATGACCTAAATTGAGTAAGGCGCGAAGTCCTGACTCCCGTTCATCAATAGCGACAATTTCAGCTTTGATTTCACAACAGCGCGCAATGGCATATTGCAAGGCGTCAACGTCTTGAGCGACGAGTTGAGCAATGTTTTTCTCAAGCCAAGCAAAAAATGCTTTGTCGTAGATGATACCGTACTTGATCACTTCCGCCATGCCGGCAGAAAACTCTTTTGCTGGTAAGGTTTGCAGGGTTTTTGTATCGATGAATACGGCTTTGGGTTGATAAAACGCACCAATCATATTTTTACCCAAAGGATGATTAACCGCAGTTTTACCACCTACCGATGAATCGACCTGTGATAACAAGGTGGTGGGTATTTGAATAAAGGGCATGCCGCGCTGAAAACTCGCCGCGACAAATCCAGTTAAGTCACCAATAACGCCGCCACCAAGAGCAATAAGCGTGGTGTCACGCGCTGCGGACATACTAAGTAGCTGAGTGATTACATGCTCAAAGCTGGCCAGATTCTTGTGTTGTTCACCATCGGCAATGACAATTTTTTCAATTTTGATACCGGGTAAGCTGTCAATAACGGTCTGACTGTATAGCGGGTCAACTAGGTCGTTAGTCACCAGAACCGCTTTATCTGTTTTGATGTAATCTGCCAGTTGATTGCCTTGGGTTAGCAAACTCGGCTGGATAAAAATGGGGTAGCTACGCTCACCCAACTTCACTGTTAATGTTGTCATAAGCGCAGCCCTTTGGAGGTAATGTCTAGCTATTACTGATTGATTTTCTCAATGATCTGATTAGCTACAGCGCGGGCGCTTTGCTCATCAGTATCAACAATGTAATCAGCAGCATCTTCATACATTGGGTTGCGCTCTTCGGCGAGTCTGCGCAATACGGTTTCTGGATCGTCTTTTTGCAGTAATGGACGACGTTTATCACGTTGCGTACGAGCGACTTGCTTGTCAATTGTGGTTTGTAAGTAAACCACAATGCCTCTCGCTGATAGGCGATTACGCACAGCTTTACTGACGACAGAGCCACCGCCTGTTGCCAAAACAATACCTTGTTTGTCGGTTAAATCATTGATGACGGTTTCTTCACGAGCGCGAAAGCCTTCTTCACCCTCTAAATCAAAGATCCAAGCGATATCAGCGCCAGTGCGCTTTTCTATCTCTTGATCTGAATCATAAAATTCTAAATGAAGTTCGTCTGCGAGGTGTCTTCCAATCGTGCTTTTACCAGCACCCATCGGACCTATTAAAAAAATATTACGTTTTTCAGCCATTTTTGCTTAGTTCACAATTCTGTTATTTCGGGGGTAGAAATCTATATCGCGGCTACCCTTAAATGGATTAACCTGACCTCGTTGAAATTTCGAGGGCGGGATTATCTCAGCTTTACCCTGAAATTTGCAAGCTTTGTTAAGTCTAGGTGAAATTTAAATCACTCGTGGGGGTGTTTTATGGGAACGGGTACGCTGGCGTTGTTGGCTTGCAAGCCATGTAACTCGCAGAATAGCTCACTCTAGAGCCAGGTCATCAAGCAATATTTTAGGCGTGACAAAAATCAGCAATTCACGCTTTTCATTGACGGTTTGAGTGTTTTTAAACAAGTGCCCAAGGACTGGGATGTCCCCAAGCAGTGGAACTTGGCTTACATCATCAGTCGTCGTCTGCTGAAAAATACCCCCAAGCACGATAGTTTCCCCGTTATTTACTAGTACTTGAGTGCTGATTTCTTGGGTATCAATAGCGACAGCTAAACCTGTTGAAGTATTGACTGTGTCGCCTCGGGTATCTTGGGTAACGACAAGATCCAAAATTATTCTATGATCTGGGGTGATATGTGGAGTGACTTTTAAACTCAGTACCGCTTTTTTGAACTCGACCGAGGTAGCGCCGCTAGACGTGGATTGTACGTAGGGTATTTCGGTACCTTGCTCAATGTAGGCTTCACGTTGATTAGCCACTGTAATACGCGGACTGGCAATAACTTCACCTTTGTTTTCAGATTCAAGGGCGGATAATTCTAAATCTAATATAGTGCCATCCACTAGGCGGGCGACTTGAATGCCAATACTACCCGCTGGATTGGTAACGGGAAGATTCACATTTAGGCGATTATCAATAGACGGCACTACGCCGCTGCTAAGTGTGTCGGCGCCTTCGATAGAGCCAGATGTAGCCGTATCACCAGAGTTATTACTAAAACCCCAGCGCACGCCGAGTTGTTCACCGGCGTTATCGCGCACCGTGACCATGCGTGATTCGATTAATACTTGTTTAACGGGAATATCTAGGGCGGAGATGAGCTTTCTGGCTTCATCAATTGAGGTTTGCGTGTCTCTGAGTAACACTGTGTTAGTGCGTTCATCAACGGCAACACTGCCCCTTGGGCTTAAAATGCTGCTATCGGTATTCTTTAAAATACCGGCTACTTCTTTGGCTTTTGCATAGTTAATTTGCAAATTAGCTGAAATCAGCGGAGCGAGCTGAGCAACCTGTTGGCGGTTTTGCAATTGCTGGGTTTCTCTGGATGCGAGCTCTTCTGATGGGGCGATAAGTAATATGTTGCCTTCTAAGCGCTTATCTAAACCGCGAATTTTCAGAATCATATCGAGTGCTTGATCCCAAGGTACGCCATTTAGACTGACGGTTACATTGCCGCGTACAGTATCCGTAGTCACCAGATTAAAGCCATTAACTTGCGCGATGATTTGCAACACATTGCGCACTGGCACATCTTGAAAATCTAGTGAAATGGGCTCGCCGTTATACACAGAGGTGCTTTGTTGTTGCTCAGTCGCTTGGGGCTTAATGGTCAGCACCAATTGATTTTGATTTTTGCTGTGGGTGAACACAACATCTTCAAGTAAATTGAATTCTAAAACGCTGGCCCCTTTTCTTGCGAGCGTGTCTATTTCGAGAATCGGCGTGGCAAAATCCGCCACATTTAAGGTAAAGAACTGGTCAGGCGCTAGTTTTGTGTCGGGTAGAGTGAGGATCAATTTTCGCTTCGAAGCGATTAGCTGAGGAACAATTCGCTGATTGTCAAAGGTCAAGGTCGCGACGCCGTACCCTTCAATTGAGCGGGTAAACTGTATGTCATTTAGCTGATTAGTGGTCAGCTCGTTAAGGGCAGCAACAGGGTCAATTAGCACCGCATCAGATTGTGCAAGAGTAGGTAAATGCCATAAAGCGCTAAGCGCTAGGGCGAATACGCACAGCAATTTGTTGGAATGTAAAAAGTGGCGACTAGCCATTGTTCTCTCCTGCATTGTCTTTCATAGACAAGGTTGCTTGTTTTTGCTGCCAGCAACCTGTTCCATCAGGCAACATTTCAGTGTAGGTAATTTTTCCGTCTTTAATTGCTGAGACCTTGCCATAGAAAAGCCCAAGATAATCACCTTTGGTTACACGGTATAATCGGCCTTCGTTGGTTTGAATTAAGGCCCAGACTTTATTGCTTTTATTGATGGTGCCAATAAAGGCCATAGCATCTATTCCATAATGCTCTAGGGGCTGTTTAACGTGTGCCGTATTCGGTTGAGGGCAGCTGGACGTTGCTGTTGCCGTTTCTGCTTGAGGTACATTTTTCAATCGTTGAAATGGACTACGCAATTCATTTGCCGAATAGGCAAAGGCGGGTGATGTGGTAAATTCAGGGTAGGGCTCAATATTCACCGGTGTGTTGCTTTTAACATCAGCGATATAGGCGTTTAAATCTTGTTTTTGTTCTGTACAGGCTGCCAGCAAGAAGAGCATTGTAATCGCTATTAACGCTCTCATTTGCGTGCATCCGCTCGTGATTCAGTCAATTCAGCCCGATACGTTTTGGCCGCTAACTTTAGTTTTAAATTGGATAGCTCCTGACTCACTTCAAAATCATGCACGGTCACGATCCGTGGAAGAGCGGCAATATCAGAAACAAACTTGCCAAATGCATGGTAGTTGCCTGTCACTTCGATCTGAATGGGCAGCTCGGTGTAAAACTCCTTCGGGACTTCTTTTTGCCAATTGAGCAATTTAAAAGTAAGACCTGCAGAGGTGCCAACAAAGGTGATGTCATCAAGTAATCCTGGGGTTTCGTTACTGGTGGGTAATGACTTAAGCATTGAAGAAAAGTCTTTTTCTAAGCGCTTTAGTTGCTCCTGATAAGCGGGTAAGTTTACTGCTATGTTGTATTTACCTTGATAACTTGCTTTTAAATCGACCTCTTGTAGTTGGACCTTTTCAAGCAGAGGTAGCTTGTCTTTTACTAAGGTGTAGTAACCCCCGATTAACGCAATGATAGCAACAAACAAGGCAACAACGGTTTTCACCTCAAAAGGCCAAGCGGCGATCTGATCAAAATCTAATTCGTTGAGCTCTTTGAGTTTCTTAACATCAAATTGCATTTATTTTGCTTCCCCTTGTGGTTGATTAAAGTCAGGGGCGACGCTGGGGCTAATGTTAAACTTGAGTTTAAATTCACTCACGGCGTCAGCTGCTGTGGTATCAGCCACAATGGAAGACAACTCACCGTCATTGAACACTGTTGAGTCAGACACATTACGCATGAAATTCGCTAGGCGGTTGTTTGAATCACTGACGCCGTCAATTTCTACGCGGTTAATCGTGCGAGAAAAGCGCGCAAAAGATACTCCCGGGGGCACCACGCGTGCCAACTCATCGAGTACAATAGGCGCTGCATTGCGACTTACTTCCAGTTGTTCGATAAGCGTCATTCGCTGCTCGATCGCGTCTTTACTTTGTCTTATGCGTTTGATTTCGCCAATTTTTGCATCGATTTTAACCAACTCCGCAGTTAAAAACTGATTCCGCCTTTCTTGGGTAACAATAAGGCTATCCATGGCTTTACTGACGGCAAACATCAACAACACCATAGACACGCCGATAGCTACTAACATGGTTAGATAGTTTTTTTTGTGTTGTTGACGCTGGGCTTCGCGCCAAGGCAGCAGATTTATATGTGGCAAGGTGAAAAACTCCTAAATGCCAATCCGGTGGCGATGGCGAAGTTAGCACCGTGAGCGGTGATAAGCTTGGCGCTCTTTTCATCGCTTTGCATATCAGCCAAGGGATTAAAAACCTCTACATTAATACCTAAGTCTTGGGCCAGTTCATCAGCCAAAGCAGGGAATGGGCCTATCGCCCCACAAATGAAAAGGTGCATAGGAGAATGCTGGTGAGATGCGCTCACATACATCTGAATTGCCCGAGTGATATGCTGCTGTAAGTTTGCATGGAAAAGTACGTAACATTCTTGTTGCCAATTTTCGGGTAAAGAATGGGACACTAGCTTTTGATCGTATTCAACTCGAGTTAAATTAAAGTTCGAGCAGCTGTCTTGAGTAAGCACATCAAGGCCAAAGTTATGCTCTTTGGTGTACAGAATTTTGTCATCTGTGACAGCACAAAACTGCATTTGCGATGCCCCAATGTTAATACAGCATCGAACTTCATCTTTTACTTTGCTTTGCTCATCGCTCGATATGGTATCGCTATCGTTTTCAGGCAATGCTTTATGTGAAAAGTGCATCAACGCGTTAGCAAGGGCGTATACTTCAACGTCTGAGATTTTGGGTTCAAAGCCCACTTCATTTAATAGCGTGAGCCGAGAATCAAGCATATCTTTATGAACTGCGCTGAGTAGCACTTCTACTTTTCCCGAGTAACTAGTGCTGGGGGCGAGCCTTTCAAAATCTAAATAAATTTCTTCAAGTGGGTACGGGATCAAGCTATCGGCTTCCAACTCAATTTGGCTTTCAAGTTCAACATCCGTTAAATCGTCGTCCATGTAGGCAAGTTTATTAATGACGGCTGGTCCAGATACGGCTATCACCACCTGTTTTACTTTCGTTTTCAGGCTGAGTTTTACTTTTTTCAAAGCTTGGCTAAGTGCTTCGTAGTCTTTAACTTCTCTTTCTGCAAAGGCATTGCCATTGATTGGCTCGCAAGCGATTGCTAACACAGTGGTACTTTGCTTGGTTTGCTCAAGCAATATGGCCTTAACATAGCGGGTGCCGATGTCTAGTCCAATAAGGTGCTGCGCTTTTTTAGCCAATAATTTGTTAAACACGTAAGGTTCCGATGCAAATATACAAAGCGGGATGTTAGTATTATTGCTTAATTTTTAATTATTTATGGTTCTTATAACGGTACTTAGGTATAAAATATGAGTCATTTATTGCAACTTGTCTTGGTAATATTGTTTTCGTGAAGTTTTTAAAGCCCGCATTTCTGATTCTTATCCTTGCTTTTGTCGTTGGTGTCGTCACGACTTTTGCCCTTTATTTTTATATGAAACCAGACCTTCCCAGTGTGGATATGCTCAAGGATGTGCGCCTGCAAACACCAATGCGGGTATATACTCAAGATGGCAAACTGATTTCCCAGTTTGGTGTTAAGCGCCGTATTCCGCTTACCATTGAAGACGTGCCACAGGATTTAATTAATGCTGTTTTGGCCACCGAAGACAGCCGTTTTTATCAACACCCAGGGGTTGACCCTATCGGTATGGCGCGGGCTGTGGTCAACCTTATCTTGACTGGTGAGAAAGGGCAGGGCGGTAGTACGTTAACCATGCAGTTGGCGCGAGGTTTCTTTTTAACGAGAGACAAAACATATATACGTAAAATTAAAGAAATCTTTATCGCTTGGCACATGGAGCAATTGCTCACCAAACAAGAAATATTAGAGTTGTATTTGAATAAAGTTGAATTGGGCCATCGTGCTTTTGGCTTTGGGGCTGCGGCTCAAGTTTATTACGGCAAAACGGTAAATCAGCTAACGCTTGCACAAATGGCAACCATTGCTGGGTTACCGCAAGCGCCATCAGTGCTCAACCCTATTAGTCGTCCTGATCGCTCCAAAGTTCGTCGCCGCGTGGTTTTACTGCGTATGCTGGATGAGAAATACATTACTCAAGCTCAATTTGATGAAGCGGTAAATGCACCGATTACGGCGAAAAAACATGGAGCAGAAATTGAATTCTCAGCACCTTACTTAGCGGATTTAATTTGGAATGAAATGGTCGAGTTGTATGGCAAAGAAGAAGCGGAAACCGGCGGTTATCAGGTTTACGCCACCGTACCCTCGTCCACTCAGTTAGCGGCTCAACAAGCCGTTCAGCGAAACTTACATGATTACGATGAGCGCCATGGATACCGCGGAGTTGAGCAACAACTTTGGGTTCCAGTTGATTTACCCGTCAAGCCTGAGGAAACTGCTGGGGTAGAGACCGGCCCCGCTATTTCTAGTGAGCCATGGGACGAAGAAAAAATGCTGAGCTTCCTTGAGGAGTATCAAACATTTGAGTCTATGCAGCCAGCAATCGTAGCCAAAGTGAATGACAAAGATATCACTATTTTTACTCGTGCAGGTCGCTACAGTGTTATTGACTGGGACGGGCTAGATTGGGCGCGTAAATACATAACAGATACTCGGCAGGGCAATGAGCCCGAGAAAGCCAGTGATATAGTTTCAGAAGGTTCGCTTATTCTCATTCGCCAGCGAGAAGACGACAAACATTGGCAACTTACCCAGTACCCAGATGCCAGTAGCGCCTTTATTGCTCTAAACCCTCACAATGGCGCTGCGCAGGCGGTGATCGGCGGCTACAGTTTTTACCAAAGCCAGTTTAATCGAGCGACACAAGCTAAGCGCCAAGTCGGCTCTAATATCAAACCTTTCATTTATTCTTCAGCGTTAGCCAATGGCTTTACCTTAGCTAGCATCATTAATGATGCGCCGATTAACCAATGGGAGCGTGGAACGGGGAATGCTTGGCGGCCTGAAAACTCGCCACCAGAATATGATGGGCCAATTCGATTGCGAGTTGCCTTAGGAAAATCGAAAAACGTGGTATCAGTGCGCTTAGTGCGTGCTGTGGGGCTTGAAAAAGTACGCCAGCACTTGTCGCGTTTTGGTTTTGATTTATCAGAAATACCCAAAGATGAAACTGTGTCTTTAGGTTCGGGCTCACATACTCCATTGGAAGTGGCAACTGCGCTATCCGTGATTGCCAATGGTGGCTTTTTGATACAGCCGCATTTTGTGGAACGCATCGAAGATGATTACGGAAAAGTGCTTTGGAAATCCAATCCAGTGCAAGCTTGCGATCCTTGTGGTGATGCTGATGAAAATGTAGCTGAAACTGAGCCTGAACAGATGATGGACATTGAAGCCATGCTTGCAGCTGAATTAGGCTCAGGTCAATTCGGTCAAAGTGAGGCGATGTCAGCACAAAGCAGCGACTCGGCTGATGCTCCTACACCTATCCGCTCGGCGCCAAGAGTGCTGGACGAAGACAATGCATTCCTAGTGGCAGAAATGATGCGTACAGCCGTAAAAACCAATGGTAATTGGAATAAGAAGACCTATTGGCAAGGTACGGGCTGGCGGGCAAGTAATTTGCTGCAAAGAGCGGATATAGCAGGAAAAACTGGTACCACCAATGATTCAAAGGATACTTGGTTTAGTGGCTTTACCAACGATTTGGTAGCAACAGTTTGGGTTGGGTTTGATGATATGAGTCGCAGTTTAGGCCGCGCCTCACGCAACCAAAACTTGGTTAACAAGAACCCACAGAAATTTAATTTCATTGGCAACGCCATGATAGGTGGCGAAGATGGCGCTAAAGCGGCTGAGCCCGCTTGGATCCGTTTTATGCAACAAGCGTTAGACGGCGTGCCTGAAAAGAAACGTGCTATGCCCACGGATTTGGTGACCACAAGAATTGACCTTGCCAGTGGTAAATTGACTCAGCGCACCGACCATACGTCGATGTTTGAGTATTTCATGCAAGGTACGGCCCCTACGAGCTACGTGAGCGACAGTGAATTTGTCGACCCAGCTGAAGAAAGTAGTGAACAAAGCAAACCACTTGAAGACATTTTTTGAGGCATCATAGGCTCCATCAGAAAGCGCAGGTAGCTACGCAAAGTGGTTGCTGAGTGCTTTCATTAAAAATGCTGCAAAGTGACTCGGTTTGAATTGATATTACCGTTTTAGCTTTTCAGCATATTTTTAATATTTCGCGTTTAAATTTTCTGCGAAGGCTTTGTCTTCGCGCCAAACAGGACACTTTTTATGAGTAGCTCAACGCCTAAAAGTGCGTTATACATTCCTCATTCAGGCCCTTCTTTGCTTGAAACCCCTTTGCTCAATAAAGGCAGTGCATTTACCGCCCAAGAACGCGTAGCGTTTAACCTTACAGGCTTGATCCCCCCCCGTTATGAAAGTATCGAAGAACAAGTCGAACGCGCGTATATGCAATATTCAAGTTTCAACGAACCAATCAATAAGCATATTTATCTGCGTGCGATCCAAGATAATAACGAGACCCTATATTATCGCCTTATCCAGCAGCATATTGACGAAATGATGCCGATCATATACACCCCGACGGTAGGGGATGCGTGCGAGCAGTTTTCTGATATTTACCGTAGCTCTCGAGGATTGTTCATTTCCTATTCTGAGCGTCACCAAATGGATGACATTATTCGCAACGCCACTAAGCGTAAAGTAAAAGTCATAGTGGTGACGGACGGTGAGCGTATTCTTGGTTTGGGCGACCAAGGTATCGGCGGTATGGGTATTCCTATTGGAAAACTGTCTTTGTATACCGCCTGTGGTGGTATCAGCCCAGCTTATACCCTTCCTGTCATGCTGGATGTGGGAACTAATAACGAAAAATTATTAAATGACCCTATGTATATGGGAGCGCGTCATAAACGTATTGGCCAAGCTGAGTATGATGAATTTGTCGATATGTTTATCAAAGCGGTCCTAAAGCGTTGGCCTGAAGTGATGCTTCAGTTCGAAGATTTCGCCCAGCCTAATGCGATGCCATTACTTGAGCGCTACCGGGATAAAGTATGTTGTTTTAATGACGATATTCAGGGCACCGCAGCTGTCACGGTAGGGACTATTTTAGCTGCATGTAAAACCAAAAATGAAAAGCTTAGCGACCAACGCGTGGTATTCGTTGGTGCAGGCTCTGCAGGTTGTGGTATTGCTGAGCAAATCATCAAGCAAATGACGAGTGAGGGTATCACTGATGCTCAGGCCCGTAGCCAAGTCTTCATGATTGACCGGTTTGGTTTGGTCACAGACGATATGGAAGGCTTACGGGACTTCCAATTCCGACTTGCGCAGCCATTGGCTAGTCAAGCAACATGGCAAAAAGCGGCGCACTATCCGTCATTGTTCGAAACAGTGAGCCAAGTCAAACCCAGTATTTTAATAGGGGTATCAGGGCAAGCAGGTTTATTCACCGAGCAAGTCGTTAGGGAAATGAAACGCAACTGCGATTTACCGATCATCTTTCCGTTAAGTAACCCTTCACGTCAGGTAGAAGCCCGCCCTGAGAACGTCATTGAGTGGACTGACGGCGAAGTGATTATCGCTACCGGGAGCCCATTTAAGCCTGTGGAATACAAAGGCAAAACCTATCCTATCGCACAATGTAACAACAGTTATATATTCCCAGGGATTGGATTAGGCGTACTGGCAGCCAAGGCTAGTTTGATCAGTGACGAGATGCTGATGGCCACGAGTGCGGCGCTCGCTAATGCGTCACCTCTGGCGAATGGCACAGGACAAGAACTGTTACCGCCACTGACAGGCATTGCGCAGCTAAGCAAGAAGATAGCCTTTGATGTAGGTAAAGTCGCTCAGAAACAAGGGTTAGCCCTAGAAGTGAGTGATGAAATACTCAGTGAACGCATTGAAGGGAATTTTTGGCAGGCAGAATACCGCCCGTATAAACGCGTCAGTATCTAAACCGATACATAAAATGAGTGAAACGCCGCACATATTGCGCCGCATTGGTGCATAGGGTGCGGCGTTTTTTGTTTGCACTTAATCGAACCAAGAACGTCATTAAAATTCCATAGCAAACTAGATTGTAAGTCAGGCACAACCTGCGTAGAATCCGCCTCCGGAGTTGGTCAGGCAATCGCCGCTTGTTAGATATTTCATTAGGGCTTGTACCTAGAGTAATGTGTTAATAAGGGGAGGAAAGTCCGGGCTCCACAGGGCAGGGTGCCAGGTAACGCCTGGGCGGCGCAAGCCGACGACAAGTGCAGCAGAGAGGAAACCGCCTAAGCGCGCAAGCGCCGGTAAGGGTGAAAGGGTGCGGTAAGAGCGCACCGCACCACTGGTAACAGTGTGTGGCAAGGTAAACTCCACCCGGAGCAAGACCAAATAGGATCTCTTATGGCGTGGCCCACGTTGAGATCGGGTGTGTTGCTTGAGCCAGCGAGTGATTGCTGGCCTAGATGAATGGTTGCCCACGACAGAACCCGGCTTATCGACCAACTCCACCTTTATTTTTGTAAGTGAAGCGCTTGCTACACTTATCATTCACTTAAGCGTTTAGCTGCTCAAGTAAGTCATCCCAGGGCAGTGGGCGCGATAAATAATATCCCTGGGCCCAGTCACAGCCTAAATCTCTTAAATAGGTTAGTTGCGCTTCGGTTTCAACGCCTTCGGCAATTACGCGAAGTTCATAGAGCTTGGCCAAATTTTGAATGAACATCACCATTTTGTTACGCGCCTCACGCTCTGAAAAAAGATCATTTACAAATGAACGGTCAATCTTTAAGCAGTCGGCAGGATAATGTATCAGTTGAGTGAATGCGGTGTATCCTGTTCCAAAGTCATCTAAAGCTAAAGATACCCCCAGCTCATCTAACGCTCTTAGGGTCCCTAAGCAGGTTGTATCGCCAGCGACAAATGCGGTTTCAGTGACCTCAAGCTCTACATTCTCAGGTGCAATCTTATGGTGAGACAATAGGCTTTTTACCTGCGTAGGAAACTGCTCGTTGTGTAGCTCTACACCTGAGATATTAATGCAGATCTTTCCACTAAAATGGTGTTCTGTTTGTAAGATGACGAGCGCTTGTAAGGCATTTTTGATAACCCACAAATCAATCTCTTTTATAAGGCCTGTCGCTTCCGCCACCGGAATAAACTGGTCAGGTCCATGCCCTTCCAACTCGGGGCTTTGGCAGCGAAGCAACACTTCAACGGCCACGACGGTGTTATCTTTACAGTCAAATATCGGCATATAAACCAATGAGAAAAGCTCTTGAGTTAAGGCATTCCTTAAGCCTTTTTCAATCCGCTGGCGTTCATGCAAGGTTTCTGCAATTTTCTGGGTGAAAAATCTAAAGCAATTGCGACCGTTATGTTTGGCGTCATACATCGCCATGTCAGCGTGATGAAGTAAGTTAGCAGGCTCAGTGGCATCATCAGGATAAACGGCAATGCCAATACTGGCGTAGATCATGTGGGTCACATCATCGACCTCAAAACCCCCATCAAAAATATTCAGAATGCGTGTCGCGACGGTGCTAGCATCGAGCGGCTCTTTGATGTTGGGCAGTAATACAACAAACTCGTCGCCGGCTAGCCTTGCTAGGCTTTCTGTCTGAGGCTTGAATAGTTGATCGGTAGGGCGGATAGCCTCCCAAAGTCGTTCACTAAATTTGAGTAGTAGTCGATCTCCCGCCTCATGGCCATATTGGTCATTGACCTGTTTAAAATTATCTAGGTCGATATACAACAAACCAATGCGCTGTTTGTCCTTTCCTGCCCGGGTCAGCATACGCTCTAGGTTAGTTTTAAAGCTCCAACGATTAGGCAGGCCTGTTAATGTGTCGTAATAAGCCATTTGGCGGATATCATCTTCATGCAGTTGCATAATCGTTTGATAGGCTTGTTCCTCAGAGCGCAGGGCAGCTAGACAGATAGAATTCAGTGCCAACATCGTTAGCATGAAGCGAATTGCTTCGGTGAATGAGTAGCTAGTCAACAATAAAGATGACAGAGGCGTAAATAACAACAGAATACTGGCTACGCTGAAAACACAAAACACGATCACAGCAGGCCAAAAGCGATTGATGAAAAGATTGATGGCAACAATGGGGTAAACCCAAAGTATTCCAGTATTACTTTTACCGCCGGTAATGAGTAAGCTCATTGATAAGAAGAACAGTATGCCACTTAGGATCGTGGCGGCTCGCTCGACATTGCTGGTGCGCTTTAACAGATAAAGGTTTAGTAGGCCGACTAAGGCGTTAACTATCAATATAGTGCCTAAGATATAAGCACCATCTAATAAGCTAACCCCACCTAATATGAACAGGAACAAAACGCCAATTATGGTTAAAACCTGACATAGCCTGTAACGCCGACTGTGCCGTACTGCCAGCATTTCTTGTTGACCTGCTGTGATTTCACGGGTGTGAGTCATGTTTACCAAGGGATTTATTAAATGTTTATATAAAGCTAATGCTGCTTCACGGTTTTTACTAGCTTGAATTAAGAAGTAATTTTCACGCTGAGTGGAAATAGATTAAACGACATACCTGACCTATTCAACAGACGGTGCTTTTTTAGAATTTTGTTTATCTGCCTATATTGCATATACCCTATTCTTTAATAATTCCTATTTTCTATATCCGAGAGCCAGTCAATTTGTAGACTTTAGTCTATGTTTTTCGCTTATAAGCCCATTCCGCTAGCTAATCGCGATACAAAAGTTTACTTTTCTTATTAAGAGCCCACTGCATAGAAGTAACTTACTGTAGGTTTTTATGGTAAAAAAAATAATCGATATGTTCAAAGGAAGAAGATTGAGGGCTCCATTAATTAATTTGGAGCATAAGGATATGTTTCGTCTTGCAATGGAGCATTCAGCCATAGGTATGGCGTTAATATCACCAGACGGTACGTGGCTAAAAGTCAACAAAGCCATATGCGATATCGTGGGTTACAGCGAGAAAGAACTGCTTAAAATTGATTTTCAATCCATAACTCACCCTGACGATCTACGAGCTGATCTCACTTTTTTAGAGCAAATACTTGCCGGTGACATACAAACCTACAACATGGAAAAACGTTACTTCCATAAAAGTGGTCGACTGATTTGGGCTAATTTGACTGTTTCTTTAGTCAGAAATAGAGCACAGCAACCTCTGTATTTCATTTCACAAATTCAAGACATTACGCTGCAGAAAAAAGCCTCTGTAGATTTGTTGCAAGACAAACAAGAAATGGAGGAGTTCGCCTATCGACTTACTCATGATTTACGGTCGCCTTTGAGCTCTATGGGCTGCCTTATGAAGATGATCAGTCAACAAATTAGTAATGGTGATATACCGAGTGCTTTGAAGACAGTTCAAACCTCTTACGACGGACTGACTAAATTAAGTGATTTGGTCAGCAGCGTTTTGGATGTGAGCAAAGTTAAGCTGCAAGAGGAAAATACCCAACCCATTGATGTGTCAGTTATCGTCTGTGAAACACTAGCCGCTCTGAGTAATATGGAAAACTTCGAACGCTTAGATATTGAGACGCGTTTTGAGTACATAGGAACAATCAACACCCAGCCCTATAAATTTACCCAAATAATTGACAACTTCATTTCCAATGCGATCAAGTACCAAGACACGAGTAAGACAAATTCTTTTCTTCGCGTCTTAACTTACAAGCTGAACCAAGAGTTCATATTGGAGGTACATGATAACGGCTTGGGTATTGATGAGGTTTATCGAAAAAAACTATTTCAAATGTTTGAACGCTTCCATCCTGCGGCATCAGTGGGTACAGGGCTTGGCCTATACATGGTAAAAAAAAGTGCAGATTTACTTGGCGCTAAACTGGTTTATGCGGTTCCTGAGAATGGTAAAGGGTCAATTTTTCGTGTGACGCTGCCGCAAGATAACATACCTCCTCTTACTCTGCCTGATAGCGAGATAAAAACGTCGCAACAGTTTGTTCAATAATCTTTGTTATCGGTAAGGATTCAGGTGTTTCAAAGCCAAATAACACCGGATAAAAAACAAATGACTTTAGTTGATAAACGAATTGTTTAGCTGCAAATTCTATATCTTCTATTTGCAGTTTATTGTTAGCTACCCCCTGGCGCAAAAATGATTCAAGGTAACGCATACAACCAAATTGATTACTCGCGATATCCTCGGCTAACGCGGGCTGTTGTAGCATTTGCATAAAGGCTATTTTGGCGATACGTAAAAAGTGAACGGAATTAAGCAGTGAAACCTCTTGTTGAGCAATTTTCGTCAATTGAATATCAATCGCTATTTCGTTGCTAAAGCGCAACTCGTCATCTTGGTTAAGGTGCTCTACCATTCGGGTAATAATCGCCTCAAATAGCGCATGTTTGGTCGTAAAGTGATTGTATACGGTACGCTTAGAGGCCTGTGCCGCTTTGGCGATTTGATCCATAGTGGTGTGCTCTACGCCATTTTCAAAGAACAATTGTTCAGCTGCATCTAGGATATTGACGCGTTTTTTATCAGATAACTTCATACTTTCCCTTCCTTTATGGGCTAAATACTACCTGATTAAAAGTAAACTTAATAGTTTACTTCTTGTCTTATTCTGATAAGTTACACTCTGTAGTTTACTTTTTGGTGTGTGAATGAAAACCTTTATTTTGAGCACAATCTCGATACTGATATGTAGCTTTGTAGGAGCATGCACGTTGAACAAAGAATTAGTTGCCACTATTGATAATGAAGAGCCAAGTAGCCGTCATTACTATGACGGAAAATTTCAAAATGCTGTGCACAGTGAGCCGCCAAGCTTGGGTAAAACACTAGGGATCTTCGCTCGCTACTTTACCGAGAAGAAAGTAGATGCCGTGCCTAATGAGCGCGTGCCGGTACAACCTGTTACGCGTGAGCAACTAGATGCTCTAAGTGTTGACGGTGTGCATTTAATCAAGCTTGGTCACTCGTCTATTTTGTTGAAAATGTTTGGAGAGTATTGGCTTATTGACCCAGTATTTTCTGAACGAGCATCACCTTTTTCGTTTATCGGGCCAAAACGATTTGAGCCTGCGCCCATAAGCATCGAGGAATTACCGCCAATTGACAAAGTATTGATATCGCACAATCACTATGATCATTTAGATCAAGCTGCGGTCAAAGCACTAAACGCCAAAACGACCTTGTTCTTGGTGCCGTTAGGCGTTCAAGGTGACCTTAAGAAGTGGGGCGTGAGCAATGACAAAATTAAACAGTTTGATTGGTGGCAAGAGTGGCAGACAAAACATGCCTTAATCGCATTTACCCCTACTCAACATTTCTCCGGTCGCGGCATTGGTGATGGAAATAAAACACTGTGGGGTTCTTGGGTGGTGAAAAGCGATGAAAGGAGCTTTTATTTCAGTGGGGATTCAGGTTATTTTTCGGGCTTTAAAGACATAGGTCATAAATACGGACCGTTCGATGTAACCATGATTGAAACGGGCGCATACGACAAGGATTGGGCAGATATTCATATGACACCGGAAGAGTCTGTACAAGCACATATAGACTTAGCAGGTAAGGTGATGGTGCCTATCCATAACGGTACCTTTGATTTGGCATTTCATCCCTGGTATGAGCCGCTAAACAGAGTGAGGCAAGCCGCTGCATTGAATAAAGTCGTATTGAGTACTCCTGAATTCGGCCAAGTCTTTACGCTTGACGCAGCGCCTATTGAAACCGTGTGGTGGAAGGAGACGCCTTAGCCTTGAGCCCCCAAAATATCCTTGAGCTGACGAAACAGCCTTTAGGGGAGTAACACGCCTACCCGTGAGACATAAAAAAGCCCGCCAGAGCAATCTTAATTATTCTGGCGGGCTGATGCTCTCTAGCGATAATTACTCTCGTTCAGTCACCGGCACTCGGCCCATTTCATCCAATTTCTGACCTTTCACTAGCATTGATAGTTTACGCATTAAAACGTAAAACACGGGCGTGAATATCAAGCCAAAGAATGTCACACCTAGCATGCCGCTAAATACCGCTACGCCTAAGGCTTGGCGCATCTCTGCTCCTGCTCCGGTGGCTGCGGCTAGGGGTAATACACCAAGAATAAAGGCGAATGACGTCATTAGAATAGGACGTAAACGTAGTTTGGCGGCATCGCTAGCAGCTTCATATAAGCCCGCTCCTTCGTGCTCACGGTGGCGGGCAAATTCTACGATAAGAATGGCATTCTTACTGGCAAGGCCAACAAGGACAATTAAGCCAACTTGCGTCAAGATATTGTTATCGAGCCCCATTAAATGCACGCCGACAATGGCGCTTAGCAAACACATAGGCACGATAAGAATAACAGATAACGGGAGCGTCCAGCTCTCATAGAGCGCAACTAGCAGCAAAAACACAAAGACAACCGCGAAGCCAAATGCCAATATGCCAGTACTGCCTGACTGTTGTTCTTGATAGGCTAATTCGGTCCACTCATAGGTGATTCCGTCGGGCAATATGTCAGCCGCGAGTCGCTCCATCGTGGCAATGGCTTCCCCAGAACTAAAACCTGGCGCAGTACTGCCAATTAAATCTGCCGCTGGATATAAATTGTATCTTGGCACTCGTGAAGGACCTGAGCGATATTCAAACGTTGCCACTGAACTGAGGGGAACCATTTCACCTGACGAATTACGCACGCGAATTCGCCCTATGTCATCGGCTTCCATTCTGTAAGGCGCGTCGGCTTGAGCTGTTACCCGGAAGGTTCTGCCTAGGTAGCTAAAATCATTGACGAATGCGCTGCCCAGATAGATTTCTAGGGCGCTAAATACATCCGATACGGATACGCCTAATCGTTCAACACGTTCACGATCAATATCTGCATAAAGTTGCGGTGTGCTGGTTTCAAAGAAGCTGAATACGGCCGTGGTAGCAGGCTCTTGATTTGCTGCACCAGCTAGCTGCCACATCGCTTGTTCGAGTGCAGGTAGGCCTCGGCCACTCCTATCTTCAAGCATCATCTTGAAGCCACCGCCATTACCGATGCCGCGCACAGGTGGTGGCGGTATAACGACAACATTGGCCGAATCAATAGAGCCCATTTGTGCTCGAGCGTTGCCAAGGACGCTGTCAAATGTCGCGCCAAGTTCAGCGCGCTCATCAAACGACTTCATTATGGCAAAAATAGCCGCTGAGTTGGTTGCATTGGTAAATGTCGCACCGGAGAACCCAGCAAAGGCAACGGCATTTTCAACCCCTTCAATGCTAAGCAATTTATCTACCGCTTCTTGCACAACGGCATCTGTGCGAGACAGCGAAGCACCAGAGGGTAACTGTACGCCAACAATCAAATAGCCTTGGTCTTGGGCGGGAATAAAGCCTTTGGGTACTATGCTAAACATGTAAACCGTAAAGCCCATAAGCAACACATATATGAACGACATGATTGAACCATGGCGGACAAGCTTAGCTACCATGCGCGCGTATTTATCTGAGGTTCTGTCCATACCACGGTTAAACTTGCCCGACAGGTAATGAAACACACCGCTTTTTTCAGATTCATCTTTGTGAGGCTTGAACAACACCGCAGAGATAGCAGGGCTGAGGATCAATGACACAGACACCGAGATAATAGTGGCCACGGCGATGGTAATACCAAACTGACTATAAAATTGCCCTGAAATACCGTCTACAAATGCTGTGGGTAAGAATACCGCGACCAATACCAAGCCAATCGCCAGTACCGCTCCGCCAACTTCTGTCATGGTCTGACGAGCGGCTTTTAAGGGGCGCATACCGTCGGCCATTAAACGTTCCATGTTCTCAACCACCACGATGGCATCATCAACTACGATACCAATAGCCAATACCAGACCAAACAAGGTCAGGTTATTTAAAGAGAATCCAAGGGCGCTTAACACGGCAAACGTACCGACCAATGAAATAGGAATAGCGATGATTGGAATAAGCGCGGCGCGCCAGTTTTGTAAAAATACCATGATTACCAAAACAACAAGGGCTATCGCTTCGTAAATGGTGTGTTCAACGGCGGTAATTGACTCACTGATAAAGTTGGTTGGGTTATAAGCAATTTCATAAGTTAAATCTGGTGGGAAGCGTTTCGCAACCTCAACCATGGCAGCTTTAATGGCATCGGCGGTCTCGATAGCATTCGAGCCTGGGCGCTGGAATACCGGCATTGCTACTGCTTTTTTATCGCCTAAATAGCCACGAGTGGTGTAACTTTCAGCACCAAGTTCAACACGGCCAACATCGCGCAAGCGCACAATTTTTCCGTCTTGGTTTTTGATAATGACGTTTTCAAACTCTTCAGGCTCTATCAATTGCCCTTGGGTTTGCACGTTTAACTCAAATGCAGTTTGCCCCGCATCCACAGGCGCTTGGTTTAAGGTACCGCTGGCAACCTGAATATTTTGCCCTCGTAATGCCGTCACTACTTCGGCGGCTGTCATATCAAGAGACGCGATAATATCTGGATCTAACCAAACGCGCATCGAGTATTGGCTTGCACCAAAGGTTAAGATGTCGCCGACTCCATCGATACGAGATAATTGGTCACGAATTTGTAGCGCAGCATAGTTAGCAATGTAGGTTTGGTCATACGTACCGTTGGGTGAGTACATGTTAACCACTAACATTAAATCCGGTGAATTCTTTTTGGTGGTAATACCTAAACGGCGAACCGTTTCAGGTAATCTGGGCTCTGCGATTGCAACGCGGTTTTGTACCTGTACTTGTGCGTTATCTAAATCCGTTCCTAGTTTAAAGGTAACCGTGATGGTGACTCGCCCATCAGCCGTTGATTGAGACGAAATATATAGCATGTTTTCCACGCCGTTAATTTCTTGCTCCAATGGGGTTGCGACGGTTTTAGCCGCTATTTCAGCACTGGCGCCCGGGTAGGAAGCAACAACTTGTACTGTGGGCGGCGCTATTTGTGGGTACTGCTCAACTGGCAAACTGAAGTACGCAAGGCTACCTATGATTAATACGATAATTGCCAAGACCGAAGCAAACTTCGGTCGATCAATAAAGAAATGAGATATGTTCATTTTATGCGTCCTTTACAGCGAATATTGGCTAGAAAGGTCAACATCTTCTGCCTGAACCTGTGTACCGGGACGGGCACGCATTAAGTTGTTCAAAATAATGCGGTCATCTTGGGTTAAACCAGATTCAATGACGCGTAATTCTTTAGTGTGCAATTTACCTAAGGTAACGAATTTACGATCGACTTTACCTTCACTGTTAACCACAAAAACGAATTTGCGAGACTGGTCTGTACCGATAACAGCATCAGGGATAAGAATTTTTTCAACATTCAATTCAGACAATAAACGGATACGACCGAACAAGCCCGGCACAATAAAACCACCTGGGTTATCTAGTAATGCACGCCCGACAATGGTGCCGGTGTTTTGGTCGATTTGGTTATCGACAAAGTCCATAACACCCGAGTGAACAAAATCTTCTTCATCTTGTAAGCGCACTTTAACCGGATTGGACGCGCTGCGTGAACTTTCACGCTTGTTGGATTGGCTAAGACGAATGTATTTTAGTAAGTCACGCTCGCCAGCATCGAAGTAAAAATGAATAGGGTCAATGGATACGACATTGGTCAGTAAAGAAGCACTGGTTGCGGTGCCATTGACAAGGTTGCCTTCGTTAATTAAATCACGAGAAACCACGCCATCAATCGGTGATTTAACTTCTGTGAATTCCAAATCAAGCTTGGCCGTTTCAACATTTGCTAAAGCGATATCATATTCATTCTGGCGACGGTCTACTTCTTCTTGAGATAACGAGTTCTTCTTACGTAAGTCTTTTCCTCGAGACAATTCTTTTTTGGCTAACGCAAATTGTGACTCTGCGCTTTGTAAGGCTATTTTAAATGGGCGTTGGTCGATGACGAAAAGCACGTCCCCTTTCTTGACCATTTGACCGTCTTTAAAGTTTACTTTGTCCAAATAGCCGCTAACCCGAGCGCGAATATCCACTTGCTGAGTGGCTTCGAAGCGACCCGTGTATTCGTCCCACTGCGTGATGATTGCTTTTATTGGCGCACTGGTTTCAACCGGCAGGACTTGCGCAGCAGGTGATTGTTGCTCTGATTGCTTTGAGCACGCGGTCACTATGGTCAAAAGTATAGTGGTCAGTAGTAAGGGCTTGAGTAAGCGCATTAAATTAAATCCTCTTTTAGCGTGAGCAACACACGCTTGATGTATAGTGGTTTCAGTTTTCATAGTATGGCTGAATTGGAGTAGGTTATTGTTAAAATCGTTGCAAAATAGGTATTTCGACGCAATTTGTTGGTGGAACGCCTAAATCCAATATTTTCTTTTAGCTTGTACTGATAAAGACAGGATAAAGACTAATAAAATCTCAATACTTTGGCCTAAAGGCTAATTGACTTGGCATCCTGTAAAGCAGGTGCCGAGATGGGGACGTTAAGTAAGCAATCAAGAGCATCAGGGTAGAATTGAGTGCTATAAATTCATATTTTTAGTTATATCAATAGGGTAAGCGCTACTTTTTATGTTGTAGCCAAAAATTCTGCTGCTTTTTAAAGTGAAAGTAAGCATAGGCTGACCAATGATTAGGAAGTGTGTCTTTACCTCTAGGTTGCGCGAGTTTTTCAGCAATATTTTGAGCAAGGGTATCAAGGTGTTTTTCCGGTAACGCACTGAACTGGTTAAAAGCGTCTTCAAAATACAAATTTTGCTGCTGGGGAATAACTGTTTGTTTGCCAGCTGGGTACTCAGGGCTTAATGAGTTGATAATGCGGCAGTGGGGGTCGTTCGCTTTTGGCGGGTTGAGCATATTAACCAAAGCGTAAGCGTAATTTTTTTCAGCCTTATCACTTATTTTCTCGTGGCAAAAAACGACGCCAAAGCCCATGGGGAAATTACCCACAACCTGTTGCAAACTTTGGGCGCTGGTTAAGGTCAATGCGCCTTTTTGAGCGGAATGTAAAACGACTTTTGTGGCTTTTGGTAGGTCTGCAAAATTAAAGTTGGGTTTGGTTGAGAGCACAATCGAAGTATAAATCTGCGCGGCTTTAAGTGCACTACCAACGGCTTCTTTAGGTTTAATCGCACCATTTAACATGCTCAGTAATAATCGTGCGCGATTAGTTTCACTTTTATCAAACCGCTCTTTACGCTCCTTAAATTGAGCAGAGTCATCATTTTCTTCGCTATACTGCCCTTCGCCTAATCCATTATTAGCATAATCAATGGTTTGTTCATGATTCATGATCAGAAGAGGTACACGTACTTCTTTTTCTAAAACACGGTAAGGGTCTTGCGAGCCATCTGAGCCCTTTAATAAGCGTTGAATTTCAGGGTGTTGCATACCGATATCTTGCAACATTGACGCACTGATCAGGGGGATGGCGACATCTTTCTGGAACAAATTCAAATTTTGGGGGGCTTTAGCTGGCTTGGAAAATCTCGACGCTTCATTGAATCGACTGACAACGTACGGGTTTTCAACCTGTTCATTTCTTAGCATTTGGTCCAATAAGCGCAAGCTCAGCACGGCCTTATAAAAAGGCTTACAGCGCTGATGCGTTTGCGCCACCGTTTTTCCCTCTGTAGGGCATGTCAGCAGTAGTGTCGCTAGCACTCTAGCACTTTTTTGCTGAGTTTCTTGCCAACTCGTGCCTTCACATAGTTGAATTATCTCAGTACAGATTTGATTGAGTGAAGCAAGACGAGCATATTTTAAACGAGATTGTTTGCTTCTTTCATCGTTAAGCGCTTTTTGGGCTTTATTGTGAAACTCACGAAATTGGTTCTTCTGTATCTCATTTAGGGCTGAGTCAATTATTCTTCGCTTTTCTTCTACATCCTGAGTGAGCTGTATGATCGTTCGCGCTTGACTTTGGGAAGATTGAAAATAGATTTCAGCTTGCTCGAACAAAGATTCCTTTGCTTGTGTTGCATCATTTATTTTTGTCACCAACGCATTTACCGATTGAGTAAAAGCGCTATCGCTTGGTGTCGCCATAATCCTTGTCCTGTGTATTAAGTATGCTGCCTAGCTGTTATCAGTTTAGTCGAAAAAAAGAGGAGCAAGTCACTGATTTTGTTTTGCTTTAACTATTTATAACGGTTCGGTAGTAATATTACACCAAATCATAATCTCAGTAATGCCTTAACTTGAAATTTGATGCCATGTGATATTGAATACCAACGAGCTAAACGAAGGAGCCAGCCATTTTGAATCATGTTAAAAAATTTACTTTATTTATATTATTGGGTTTTATGTTAACTGGCTGTACTCATTCAGTGGCCAGCGAGCCTGATTTAATAGGTGAGATTAGCGCAGAGCAATTATTGGCTCAATACCCAGCATTTCAAGCCGAATACAAAGCGTATCAACCAAGCAAAGAGGAACTGGCTGCGGTAGCAGAACTACAAAAAGATACCTTAGTGGTTTTGTTTGGTACCTGGTGTCACGACAGTCAACGTGAAGTGCCCCGTTTATTAAAGACCTTTGACCTAAGCGGATTAGAGGTGCCTAAACTGACGTTAGTCGCCGTCGACCGGAAAAAGACAGATCCTCTGGGCTTAGCAAAGCAGTATGGGCTTAGATACACGCCCACATTTATTCTGCTGAACGATGGAAAAGAGTTAGGGCGTGTCATTGAAAGACCCAAAACCGGCTTGACTCAAGATCTAAAAGCGCTGGCTGCTGCAACTCGGTAGGACGATAGTAGGAGTTGGCCTATCAAAAGGGCAATACTCGTTATCAATTGTATTGCGATGCTATATAAAAATTGCGATGCGAAGTTGCTAATTTTCAGCTTAGTTTTAACTCTTATCTGTTCACCCCGTTTCGTTAAACCCATTTTTAATCGGGTAGAGTGGGGGAAAACAAAAGCCGCAGGGTTGTCGTCCCCTGCGGCTTTAAGCTTGGTGAGCAACCAGTGTTAGCGGCTCTTGTCATTGCCATTTTATTTGCCACTGGCACTATATAAAACGGCTAGGCCGATAAATCGAACTCTAAGGTTATCTTGGTATCAAGCAATTTTGATACGGGGCAATTGGCTTTTGCTTCTTGCGCTATTTTGGCGAACTCGTCTTCGGATATGCCTTCTACTGTTGCGCTCAAGCTTAATGCTGATTGGCTGATTTTGAACCCATCATCTGTCTTATCCAAACTGATCTTCGCTGTAGTTTTCAATTCACCGTCTTCATAACCTGCATCTGCTAAGGCCAAAGAAAGAGCCATGGTGAAGCAGCTTGCATGGGCAGCACCGATGAGTTCTTCCGGGTTACTGCCTTTGCCGTCTTCAAAACGTGTATTGAAGCCATAAGGGTGGCTTGATAATGCGCCAGTTTCTGTAGAAATACTGCCTTTGCCTTTCTTACCTAGTGGTTTATAGGTTGCGCTGCCAGATTTAACAATACTCATATAATTTCTCCTTCACTGATTTTATTACCAATATGTAGTGGTAACTTAATGGTCTCTAGTGACGTGAATGCGATCGTCGCGTCGCTAGCGAATTTGCTTTAAGCAATGCAAATGCTCTGCCGCCTTCTCAGCAAACAACAATGGCACACGCAGCGCAGGTTTTAGAGTAGTACGACGAATGAAAAAAAATCTATGGGTGTGCTACGGGGTGAAGTTTACAAAGGGTTATGCAAGATTTACTTATACCAATTCCATTAAATAAATAGTCACTGAGCGAAAATTTGAAAGGACTTAATTAAGGCGCTTGAATGAGTTGGCTGCTGAGGCCGCATTTTGCCTCGTAATAGTCGCGCAATAAAAACAATGGATTAGCTGAACGGTTACTACAACGGCTTTGAATGTCTGAAATCCCCCTTAACGTTTGACGCACTCTTTAGCGACGAGCGTAACCACCGAGAAACATATCAACCGCAGCGGTGACGAATTTTTCTTGCTGTTCAAGGGGTAAGTTGACTACTTCACCTAACATGCATCGGATGTGATAATTGCCTTTAAGTGCGCCCATAAAGTGACTGGCGGCAATAAAACAATCTTGAATATCCAGCGTTTGCTTATCAACTTGGGTTTGCAAGTAATCTGCTAAGTTACGTATTGCGCGCTCGGTAGCAAGCGTTAAGAATATTTCACGCAGTTTGGGAGTACGCACCGCTTCGCCTATAAGCAGGCGATGTATCGCGCCCACCTCTGGCGAAATCACCATACTAAAAAAGCGCATGCCTATCACCTGCAATGCATCTTTTGGGGTTTTGTGCTGTAAATCACCATAGTCGATTTCACCCAGAAGCTGATCACTCTTACGTTCGATAACGGCATAAAATAACCCCTCTTTATTGCCAAATAATCGGTAAAGGGTAGCCAGTGAGCCGCCAGCTAAAGCAACGATATCTTGCAGACTCGCTGATTCAAAACCTGATTGAACGAAAACACGCGTCGCGGCTTGAATAATTTTGTCACGGCGAATAAGGCCACGTTCTCGTGGTGCATACTCAGTGGTGTTGTTAGCTAGTGGTGTCTTTGGGGGCATGGCTTAACTGTATTAATGAGACAAAATAACCATAACAAAGATTTATGTTATTTGCCTGTTATCAATTGAACGATTAGAAGTGTAGTGTAATATACATTACACTTGAATGTAACGCACACAAATTTGGACTCGCCAATGTGGTTAAGAAAAGGTTTTTTCATCATCGTTTTAGTAGTGCTCGTGGGTTGGATAGCAACTAAAGGCTACGATTGGTACGAGCATGGGCGATTTATTGAAGAAACCGATAACGCGTATATCAAATCAGACAGTATCTCCATTCGAGCTGAAATATCTGGGCGTATTGAAACCTTAGCTGTGCAAGAAAATCAACATGTGCGCCAAGGGCAACTTCTGGTCAGAATTAATGCCAGTGATTACCAAGCAAAATTAGCACAGGCTAACGCTGAGCTTAGCGTTGCCGAAGCCGCGCTTGTTAATGCTCAGCAGCAAATTAGTCTGCAAGATAAAAAAATAGATGAAGCAAAAGCCAATATTGATGCCGCTAAAGCAGAAGTAAAGCGCGGCGAGCTCAATTTAGCTCGCTTCCAAGTTCTAGATAAACAGTCTTTCGACTCCAAGCAGCAGCTGCAAAATACCGAAGCTGACGTGGCGGTTGCCAAAGCTAAGCAAGCCCAAGCTGAAGCAGCTTACGCTGCTGCACAACAGATGTTTGCTGTGCTAGATGCCCAGAAGCAAAGTGCTGCAGCCAATATCAGTTCAGCTGAATCACAGATTGCTTATGCTCAAAGTCAGTTGGCTAAAACTGATATTTTGGCGCCAAGCGATGGCATAGTGGGTAACTTAGGGGCTCGCACCGGGGGCTCAGTGCAACCGACCATGACACTATTGTATTTGGTGCCGCTTCCTCAAGTTTATGTGGTGGCCAATTACAAAGAAACGCAGATAGGCCACATGACAATCGGTCAGCCTGTAAAGCTCACAGTAGATGCTCAAGATGACGTAGAGTTTACCGGTGTTGTGGCGTCTATTTCCCCGGCCACGGGCTCTGAATTTAGTTTACTGCCAAAAGATAATGCCACTGGAAATTTCAATAAAATCGTACAGCGCGTACCTGTGCGCATTCAAGTCACAGGCCCAAGTGAGTATTTGCATTTACTGCGTCCCGGTTTATCTGTGGTACCTCATGTTGATACCCAAGGCTTCAATCAACAAAGTGCCTATTTGCCTAACGAAGAGGTACTAACCTCGCAACGCGATAGGCATTAACTGAACTGACTAGCACCTGCACCATCTTTCACCGGTACTGCCGAAAATGCTCGCTTGCCGCATACATTAAACCGGTACGAAATATGATAAATCGAGTGGCGTAAATGAGTGATGAAAAAGTAACCGAAATGCCATCGCTGCGTCAGAAGATTGGCTTTGTCGCTGTGATGCTCGGTATGTTTATGGCGATTTTAGATATTCAAATCGTCGCCAGCTCCTTAAATGAAATTCAAGCAGGGGTGTCTGCCACGCCTGATGAAATATCTTGGGTGCAAACGGCGTATCTCATCGCCGAAATAATCATGATCCCGCTGTCAGGCATGTTAACCCGCTGGTTATCAACTCATCTTACGTTTGTGATTTCCTGTGTGGCATTTACCATCGCCAGCGTCGGCTGCGCCTTGGCGCAAACTATTGACCAATTGATTGTTATGCGCGCCATTCAAGGTTTTGTAGGCGGGGCGATGATCCCCATTGCTTATGCTATTAGCTTCAAGCTATTCCCGCTTAGGGTCATGGGGGCAGTACAGGCGGTGATCGGTATGATAGCGACAACTGCTCCTTCAATTGGCCCTACTTTGGGTGGTTACATCACTCAGCACGCAAGCTGGCATTGGTTGTTTTTAATGAATGTGGTGCCGGGAATATTAGCCAGCGCCGGTGTGTGGTTTTACTTACGTATCGATAAACCAGATTTCTCATTGTTCAAAAAAATCGATTTTTTAGGCCTTCTTTATTTGGCGTTATTCTTAGGCCCGCTTGAATACATACTTGAAGAAGGGCCAGGGGATGAATGGTTCGATAGCACGCTGATCTTAATGCTCAGTGCGGTATGCGCAATGGGCGCGTTAGGTTTTTTCTGGCGAGCCTTTCGCGTGACGCTGCCCATCGTTGACTTGCGAGTGTTTGGCGATCGCAACTTCGCCTTAGGGGCTTCATTAGGCTTTATTATCGGTATCGCTCTGTACGGAATGGTGTATCTAATGCCGCTGTTTTTAGGCACGGTGCGGGGCTTTAATAGTTTTCAAATTGGCCAGCTGATGTTTGTGACAGGGGCATCAATGTTCTTTAGTGCGCCCATAATTGGTCGGCTATCTGACAAGGTCGATGCGCGTTATATGTTAGCGGTTGGCTTAGTGATGGTGGGCACGGGCTCTATGATGAATGCCAACCTCACGGATCAAGCTGATTTTAACCAGTTTATGTGGCCGCAAATGGTGCGCGGCGTGGGCTTATTGATGTGTTTATTAACGGCCTCTCGTATTGCCATGGGCACCTTGCCAAACAGTGAGATAAGTAACGCAGCGGGTTTATTCAACGTGTTGCGTAATTTAGGCGGTGCAGTGGGCCTAGCCTTTATGGATACCATACGTGATATTCGCGTTGATTATCATTGGGCGCAGCTTATTCCTGCTATCGATAGCAACCGCGCTGTGGTGCTCGAAGAGCTTACTAAAGCTCAGTTAGCTGTCGCTGGCGCGACGAGTGATCCTGCCGCCGCAGCGATTAAGCAAATTGCGGATAGAGTTATGGTGCAAGCGCAAGTATTGGCCTTTAATGATCTATTTCTATGGATTGGCGCTATGTATGCCTGTGCCTTGCCATTGATGTTTTTTATTCGCAAGGCCAAAAACGAAGATACCGGCGGAGCGCACTGATTCAGTGATGAAAGTTGCGGGCTATTTATCGGTTCTACTTATCAAGAGCGTCACATTTCCGTGAGCGTGTTGTTGTAGCATTAAAGGGTGGTTATGAAATCTATTTTATCTGCGTTGATCCTCAGCGTATCGTTTATCTCTTTTCATGTGACTGCGGATGAAACCATCCTGGCTGGTGGCTGTTTTTGGTGTATGGAATCCGATTTTGAAAAATTAGAGGGGGTGAGCGATGTGGTATCTGGTTTTACGGGTGGAACTGCGCGTAACCCAACGTATAACGGTAATCACAAAGGCCATTATGAAGCGGTGAAAATTACCTATGACGCTGAGGTCGTGAGTTATCAGCAAATTTTAGATCATTATTGGGTGAACATTGACCCCTTTGATGCCCGCGGCCAATTTTGTGATAAAGGACATAGTTATTTAAGTGCTATTTTTGTGGCCAATGAACAGGAACGCGCCATTGCCGAGAAAACAAAGAAAGCAGTTGAGGCGCAATTTCCCAAGCAAACAGTGGTAACGCCTATTCTGGATGCTAAACGTTTTTACCCAATTAAAGGCGATGAAATCGCTCACCAAGATTTCTACAAAAAGAGCCCAGTGCGCTACAAACTATATCGCTGGAATTGCGGTCGTGACCAACGCCTTGAAGAAATCTGGGGCGATAAAGCGAGCCATTAATTGCGGTGAGGTTGGCAAAGAAAAAGGGCGTAACCCGAGTCGTCGGGTTACGCCTTGTTTGATCTTAGTAGCGCGGCTTTGACTGCTATCGTGTTAAGACAATTTATTCTTAAAGTCTTCGTACTCAAATTTACGTATCAGCTCAAATTCGCCGTTTTTACGTAAAATGCCGATAGATGGGTGTTCTACCCCATTGAAGAAAGTCGTTTTAACCATTGTGTAGTGAATCATGTCTTCGAAAATAATCCGTTCGCCAATTTGCAGCTCGTGATCAAAACTATACAAATCAATCGCATCACCGGTTAAACATGAATTACCGCCAAAGCGATAGGTAAAGGCTTTTTCATTTGCCTTACCTGCACCGCGTACTTCTGGACGATAGGGCATTTCAAGTACGTCTGGCATGTGCGCTGTGGCTGACATGTCAACGATCGCGATTTTATCGCGGTTTTCAACGATATCGATGACTTCACACACCAAGGGACCGGTTTGCCACGCTACCGCTGAGCCAGGCTCAAGTATCACGTTCAAATGAGGGTGCCGCGCTTTAAAGGCTTTTAACGTGGCAATAAGGTGCTCTACGTCATAACCTTCTTTGGTCATCAAATGGCCGCCGCCAAAATTAATCCATTTAATTTGGCCAAAGTACTGACCGAATTTTTCTTCCACCGCCAGTATAGTGCGCTCGGTGGCGAAGGAGTCACACTCGCAAAGGTTATGGATATGAAACCCTTTAAGACCGCTTAAATCAGCGCCTTTCAGGTCTTTAGCAAGAATACCAAACCGGGAGCCCGGCGCACTTGGATCATACAATTCCGTATCGGCTTCTCTGTGCTCCACGTTCAAGCGAATACCGGGAGACACGTTCGACTGTAAAATCTGTGTTTTATAGCGGTTCCACTGACCAAGGCTGTTGAATGAAATATGATCGACCAAATCCACTAACTGATCGATATCAGCAGGTTTATAAGCGGGTGAAAACGCATGCACTTGCTTGCCTATTTCTTCTTTGCCTAACCGGGCTTCCCATACTGCACTGGCAGTTGAGCCTTGCAGATATTGCTTTACCAAATCAAAAGTGGACCACATAGAAAAGCCTTTTAACGCCAGAATAATCTCGACTCCACTTTCTTGTTGTACTCGTTGCATTAACTGCAAATTGGCTTCGAGTTTGGCTTCTTCACACACATAGCAAGGTGAAGGAATATTAGGGTTTAACATTGGATCAGTCACGGGGGTCTCCGCTAAATAAGGAAAGGGCCAAATGAATGGCCCTAAAATGCAAATGATTGTTGCTATGACTTCTTGCTGAATACGACTTACTTGCTAAACGGGCTTTCGTCACATTCAATTACGTGCCAAGGCAGGCCATGCTGGTTTAGCATGTCCATGAACGGGTCTGGGTCAAACTGCTCCATGTTCCATACGCCAGGCTTCTTCCACTTGCCGCTTAGCATCAATGATGCACCGATCATGGCGGGTACACCTGTGGTGTATGACACAGCTTGTGCGCCCACTTCTGCGAAACACGCTGCGTGATCACAGTTGTTGTAAATAAAGATGGTTTTCTCTTTGCCATCTTTCATACCGGTAATGTAAGTGCCGATACACGTCATGCCTGTGTAACCATCGGCGAGTGAACCTGGGTTAGGCAGCACCGCTTTTAAGAACTCAAGAGGTACAATTTGCTGCCCTTGGAAGTCAATTGGCTCGATGCTAGTCATGCCGATGCCTTCAAGCACTTTAAGGTGTGTAAGGTAGGCATCACCAAAGGTCATCCAGAAGCGGGCACGTTTCAACGAAGGGAAGTGCTTAACGATAGACTCAAGTTCTTCATGGAACATCAAGTATGACGCGCGCACACCAATGTTCTGATAATCCAAATCTTCACGTACGCTCAGGGGATCCGTTTCTTTCCATTCACCATCTTCGAAGAAACGACCGCGCTGTGTGATTTCACGAATATTGATTTCTGGGTTGAAGTTCGTTGCAAACGCTTGACCATGATCGCCACCATTACAATCAACGATATCTAAGTAATGTATTTCATCAAAATAATGCTTAGCTGCATAAGCGGTGTAAACGTTGGTTACGCCCGGATCGAAACCGCTACCGAGTAACGCGGTTAAGCCTGCTTTTTCGAATTTCTCTTGATACGCCCACTGCCAAGAGTATTCAAATTTAGCCACATCTTTTGGCTCATAGTTTGCGGTATCCAAATAATGAACGCCGGTTTCAAGGCACGCGTCCATGATGGCTAAATCTTGATATGGCAAAGCAAGGTTGATAACCAGATCAGGTTTAACCTGATTAATCACTTTTACGACTTCGCTTGCGTGGTCAGCGTCAACGGCGAATACACCTTTAACACGGTCAATACCCACTTCTTGCTGTAAGGCTTCGCATTTAGAAACCGTGCGACTAGCAAGATAAATTTCATCAAATAGCTCAGGTAAACGAGCACATTTTTTTATGGTGACAGCAGCCACGCCGCCAGCACCGATAATCAGAACACGAGACATAGGGAGACCCTTATAAATAACAACATGCAATAAAACGCGAATGCTAACACCTAATCATGGGATGTAAACAAAGCGCAGTTAAAAAAAATGACTTGTCTTTATTTAAGCATATTAAGTCTGCTACATTAATATGCAAATGAGAATTAATCGTATTTGTGAATTGAAGCGATTGATTTGTTTCATTGGCTTCAAGTTGAGGTGGGGAATAATATTTATTCATCAACTTTTTATGTTTACATTGATTAATTTAACGAATTACTGACGGGAACACCTATGAAAACAATCACCTTTGCCATTACTCACTTCACTGTTGCCTTTAGCGTAGCGTATCTTTTAACGGGTAGTTTTATTGTGGGTGGGCTTATCGCGCTAGTTGAACCAGCGGTAAATACAGTGGCATATATGATTCACGAGCGTATTTGGGAGAATAAACGGTTGCGCAGTGAGCGAAGTGGAACCATGACTAAGAGGTCATCTGCGGCAATGACTATTTCGCATTTCGGGCACAGTCATCAATTAGGTCAAGGTTAATGTCAAAGGCGAATAAATAAAAAGCTCGCGATCAAAAAAGCGCCTTACCCGGACAAGAATAAGACGCTTTCGTTTGAAGAGCTTTACATCGCTCGGTACTGCTTTTTTTATTATAGTTATTATTGTTCCCTGCATTAGATGATCTGGACATCTAATACACCTAAGGCATTGCAACACATAGGCCAACTTTTAAAGTTCTTATTTTTCAAGTGGTTAGAGTGATTTCGAGGGGGAGGCGCGTACAAGGAGCGCCATAACAGTGGTATACTTTAGTGCAATAAGCACCAAATTAGTGAGCAATTTCAATCGTTTACAATGTGTTAACAGAACGAGAGTGTGCTCATACTTTGTTCGGTTTGACTGCTAAGCTGATCGAGTGCAATGCGCATTTGAGCCACACGAGACTCAATATCACCACTGATTTTTACGAACGGGATCCCGTGAGTGATTAAATATTGATTCAGAAACTGTTGGAACTCACTTCGGTTAGCATCCCCAGAGCGCTCCCACGTGTCATCATAGGGGATATCGTTATCACAGAGTACTACCAAGTCATAACGTTGCCAGCTGTCTTCGGCGAGTTTGGTCAGTTCAGGCAGCGGGGTAGTATGGTAGTGGCAGGCAAAGTGCCATGTAGTAAAGGCATTGGTGTCACAGAATAAATAGCCTTTGGCTTTTTGTTCTGCTTCATCTTCCCATTGGTTTTGCACTTGGGCGATATGCAATAATTGCTCAGGCGTAAGACGCCTATCGACCTGATGTTCAATCCAATACTCTCGGCCATATTCTGCAACAGAAATTGAATTAAATTGTTCAGCGAGGGTTTCACTGAGCGTTGATTTACCTGTAGAAGGCGCCCCTAAAAAAACAATTTTTTTGATCATGGAGATGTGTACTCGTCATATCACTTTGCTTCTTTTCGGGGAAACCCAAATCAACCAAGTGCGTTATCTAAATGTGTAGAGTGCTTTTCACTATTATGGCGACGGAATTCTTTTATCCAAGTATATTGGCCAACACAAGCCATTATTAAGAAGCTGAAATACAAGGCGGAAGTTGGATATAAGCCCTTTTGCCAGTAAAGTGAAATGGCGACAATATCGACAATTATCCACACCGCCCAATTAAACAGTTTGCGGTGAGTCAGTAACCACTGAGCAATTAAGCTCGCGCAGGTGGTAAAGGCGTCAACATAAGGGAAGCTGGCATCGGTATAACTAGACATGACATAGCCAAGTAAGCCCGCACTCGCAATTGCTATTCCTGCCCAGCAGCTATATTCAGTTAAACTCCCTTGTACGGGGGATATTTTCCCTTGCTGATTTTGATTGTTACTCCATACGTACCAACCATAAAGCTGAAAGCCGATATAAATGATATGTAAGCCCATATCGGAATACAGTTTCACATCGAAAAATATCCAGCTGTAAATGCTGACTTGTACAAATCCAAAAACAAAGCTCCATCGACTACGGTTTATCAGCAGAAATACACTTAAAAACCCCGCAACCGTCGCTACCCATTCAATGGTGGACGCCCCAGCAAAACCTTGTATCCATTCTAACCAACTCATGGTGTAAATACCTGTATATCACCCATAAATGATTTTCCTTTGCCGCCATTACCGCCAATAACATACAAGCTATTACCGATCGAGGTGGTGCTAGTGTATAAAGCGCTTTGATAATTGAATGGTGCTACTTGCCAGCGCGCAGTGTCACGTTTTAAAAAGTAACTATTGTTGGTTTCATCTTCATTGCAAAATACCCACAGCGCGTTGTGCAGCCATGCTGCACTGTGGGCGCTGACAGGGTGCGGCAGTGCTGGTATGTTTTGCCATGTATTGCTAGCTACCTTATATTGCTCGACACTGGCTAGGCTATCGGTGTTTTGTTCGCCACCTACAACATAAATGTTTTGGTTATCGGTTACCACGGCTGTAGATTTTGCGCTCGGCATGTTGGCCATCTTTTGCCATTCTTGCTGCAGGATGTGATAGCGCCAAACAGACGCGCTAGGAATGAGCTGATAACCGTTTTGTGCTTGATAAGAAGTGCCACCGAGTACGTACAAGTAACCATCAAGGTAAACGGCTTTATTATCTCTCAAAGGTTCAGGGATATTCCCTAAGGTGCGTATTTCACGGGTAAGGGTGTCGAACACCTCAATGCGCTGCTCAACGCGTACCTTATCTTGTTGATGGCTCACACCGCCAAGCAAATATATTGAGTGCTGCCCATCAAAGACCGCCGAAAAGTAACCTCGTGGTAGCACGCTATTTTTAAGCACAGTTACTTCGCCGGTGTTCGGGTCGATAATTTCTACATCACTCAAATAGCCTTGCTTACCATATCCTGCAAATACATAAATATGTTTGCCGTCTGTAGCTGAGGCATGGGCGAAGCGCGGTGTCTTCAAGCGTAAAGTTGGGGTGGGGCTTGCCTTTTCAGGCTCGCCAGAGCGCTCAACCATAGATTCAACTCGCGACGAGGTTTTAGGTTCTACTTGCTCGGACGTTTCAAGCGTATCGCTGGTCTTAGCACGTTCTATTTTTGTCTCTACTTTTGTTTCTATTCTTGTCTGTGTGCTGTGTGATGCACCGGGGGAAACTTGAAAGGCGCATCCGGTTATAAGAACAGGCAAACTTAATAACAATAAAAATCGAATGTTAAACAACATACTCGCCATATAGTGTGGTTGAACTGATTATGGGCAGGAATATATCACCTGAGAGGTAGAATGTATCCATTCTCAAACAGATGATCTACGCGAGTGCTATTCTCGGGCGCCTTGTAGCCCACCTGTATGCAATAGCAGAATTTTGCTGCCGGCTGTAAACGCCTTTTTAGCCATGAGTTCTTTCACCGCCCAAAAAAGCTTGCCGCTATACACGGGCTCAATAGGAATGCTCAATGCTTCATTGAATGTCTGGCAAAATTGATGGAGTTCAGGTGAAGCCTTTGCGTAGCCATTAAAATGAAATTGGTGGTTAATGTGCCAATCAGCGATAGGCTGAGGTGTTATAACTTGCGATGGCAACGTTGCCCGCGATGACAGTAATTTACCTACCAACTCTTCTAGGTACCCATCACCTTTGAGCACAGCGATTCCGATGATTTTGGTGTGTAATGGCTCGGGTTGATTCATCGCACCATGAATAAGACCGCCTAATGTCCCCCCGCTGCCAACAGGCGTTAATAAGTAGTCATAGCGTTGAGTGAGCTCACTAATAATGTCCGCCACGCCAGCTAAAGCAAACTCAGAAGAGCCGCCTTCTGGGATAAACATAGCATTAGGGTATTGCTGGGCTAATGAGGCCAAGTACGTTTTGTCATCACGCAGTTGATAGGTTTTGCGATCAACAAATTGCACGTCAGCTTGCCATGCCACTAAATCTTGTAACATAGGCGTAAGATTACTATGGAAGTGACCACGTACTATCGCTGTGAGCTTTATGTTTAAGCTATTGCATGCATAGCCCAGTGCGTGCAAATGATTTGAGTGGCCACCACCAAAGCTGACGATGTGCCGAACCCCAGTGCTAACGGCTTGCTCAAGTGTGTAGCGCAATTTACGCCATTTATTCCCTGATACTATGGGGTGAATAAGATCGTCGCGTTTTACCCATAATTGGTATTCATTCGCATACTCCCAATCCGGAAATATCTGCTGCTCAGGGGAGGGGAGGGAAATGTCCTGAATAATAGGCGTCAAGCTTAGGGTATTGATCACAAGAGGGTCACAGCTGTCATAAATGCCACAGTGTAACCTTAATCGTCCGGACTGAATAATAAGGCTCTGTTTCTACCCGCTGCTTTAGCACGATATAGCGCGGAGTCAGCCTGTTCAATTAACTCATTCGACTTTTGATTAGGGCGAGGAACAAGCGTCGCGATGCCAATGCTAACCGTGATAGGTATTTCGCCATCTTGATAGATAAATTTATGCTGCTGAATCGACTGCATAATGGCATCAGCCATTTTTTTACTCTGCTGTGGATTGCAACCAGACAGCAAAACAGCAAACTCTTCACCCCCGTAGCGCACCGCAATATCAGTTGCACGGTTAATCGGTTTATTGATTGCATGAGCAAGGTGCACCAAGCAGGCGTCTCCGCCTAGATGACCGTAGGTATCATTGACCGATTTAAAATGATCTACATCGATGATCAGCAAAGCTATTTCTATTTTATGCCGGGTTGCGTGGTGCCAGAGGTTTTCGAAATACTGATTGAAATAACCGCGATTATAAATACTGGTTAAGGCATCTGTTTGGCTTAGAGTCTCAAGCTCTCTGCGCTGGGCTTGCAACTCAATTTCAATTTCAAAAGAGCGTTTGTATTCCTTGTTCGATCTTATTCCAATTCCAGAAATGTAGAGTAAAAACACCAGCATCATACATGCTAGAGGAAGAAACCCCTCGGTTAAAAATCCGGTTATCATCACTGGCATCATCAATAATGACAAATTCACAAACGCAAACCTGAGTCTTGGGCTAAGAGCAAAGAGGGCACTGACGCTAATACCTGCAGTGGCTAGCATGGAGACGTGAATGATAGGAGTAAAGCGCTCATCGAAGATTGCTAAAGTAAATACATAACCAAGTATGGCGGCTTGAAGTAGCGATAAAACTGCAAAAATCGCAAACCAGAGTCGGAAAGAAAGTTCGTATAACTGTTGTGAGAAAAAATAGTGAATGAGTCGCGCAACACTGATAAAAAACATGCAACCTGAGAGCACATAAGCCAATGTAGGTTGAGCTGCTAAAAAATGTAGAGGCCAAAAAATTACCGGCAATATAATTGCGTAAACGATGACGCCCATCAAAGAGCGTTTCAGTAAGTCGAAGTCTATGCGTTTTTGAATACTTGAAGTGCGAATAACGTCTCACCCCTAAAAGTTACTAATATTGAACGTATTTCACGTTAGCATAAAACCGATGAGCCCTAATGCGAACCCAAACACCCCACCCATTGGTGGAAACCAATGTTTATCGAGTTTCGCTTGTGGGGCAATATCCTGGAAAATCGAATATAAAATGCCACCTGATGCAAAAAGCATAATCGCAGACACATAATCAGGGTAGTCAGCGAGCCAAAAATAACCACTTAAACCCGCCGCGGGACCAAATAAAGCTAGCGCGCTAAAAATGACTAAAAGTCGGTTGGCGCTGAATTTGTTCCCCTCGCGCATTTCTCTAAACGCATTGAAACCCTCTGGCAAATTTTGTAGAGCGATAAGCACAGCAAGTAGAACCGCATTGCTTTTGCCAGTGGCGAAAGCTGCTCCTAAGGCAACCGATTCGGGTATAAAATCGGCCAACATAGCAGCAAGCTGACTGGCAGGGGTATCAATCTTAACCAGTAAAATATCGATAGCCATAAAGCTTAAGCTGCCAGCAATGAAAAACACCAAGCTGGTGGTCAGGCTCAAATTAGCAATCCCTTCAGGGACCAGCACCAAAGCCACAGCAGAAAGCAGCGCACCCCCGCCAAATGCAATCACTAGATGACGAAATTCTTCTTCAAACCACTGAGATTGAAAATGTTCGATGCGCGCGATGACAGCGCCAGCAGGCATTGCTAAACCTGCGATTAGCGTGAACATAATGACTAACCAAACATTGTCCATAGATTGCCTTTAGTTGCCCATAAAATGATGAAACGCTAGATAACGAAAATGCATTTTCAGAATATGCGTTATTCTATAAAAATCGAAGTATTAAGATTACCACAGATGAGTTATTTTGGGTCACTAACGGACACATCAAACAGCGAAATTCGCCTTTTGATGAAATATCTAAAGACCTAAACAAGGCTAGGGAAATCGGTAAATTGCGTGATAAGGTCGTTTGGCCTGATATTTATTAATAAGCAACACATTATGACCATTGTACTTCTGTGTTTACTCATCGCGGTTTTGATGCCAATTATTGCCAAAGCTCCTTTAACGATAGCGATGAATAAAGAGCAAGGCGGTTACGACAATCGCTATCCACGTGATCAGCAAAAGCAACTCAAGGGCTTTGGAGCGAGGGCGGCGGCAGCGCACGCAAATTGCTTCGAAGCACTTATTCTATTTGTACCGGGGGCGCTGGCTGTGATTGCAACACAATCTGCAGGTCATTCGGCCCAATACAGTGCGATTGTGTTTATTGCAGCTCGTTTCGGCTACTTATGTGCCTATTGGTTTGATATGCATGTTTTGCGTAGCATTTTATGGGCAATTGGCTATATTGCGTCATTGTTTCTTATTTGGTTAGCCATTCCTTAACTGGTTAGAGAATAAACGTGGATACGACAAATACCAACACCCTTACAATCGCTACTTCGCCCGTTACAGGCGCTACCTCACCTGTCGCCGACGCTACTTCACCCGTCGCCGACGCTGTAGCAACTAAAAACAGTGTAGTACTAGAAACGACGGGGCAGTCATTAATGCAGACGGCGCAACATTACCTAGAGGTAGCGCATCAGCATCTCTTTATGGCAGATACCTACATTCAGCTTGGCTTAATTGCTGGTATCTATTTATTAGCATATTGGCTTGGTAGTAAATTACGAAAGGCGTCTAAATTCGTCGATAATCAGCCTGATGCAAAAGACCACCCCATACGACGTATTACTTATCGTATCGACAAAATGCTGTTTCCGTTGATTGCCATTATTCTTTTGAAAGTGGTGAGCGAATTTAGTGCCAGCATTATAGGGGCTAACTGGATCTTAGATTTAGCGTTAACCATCGCAGTGCTGTTGTTTGTTAATTCAGTGATTAACGTGTGTGTGTCACATCCTATACTCGCCAACTTATTAAAGTGGATGATGCTGCCCTTGTTATTTCTGCATATGGTGGGCTGGCTAGCGGGGATTATTGAAGTACTGCAAGGTTTGAGTCTTAACCTCGGAAATATTGAAATATCAGCCTACGGACTGGCGCGAGTGTTAATTTTTGGCACGCTGTTGTTTTGGGTGGGCCGTGCTTCGAATAATGTGGGTCAAGACATTATACGTAAACAAGAGTCCTTGGATATCCGCACCCGAGAGGTATTCGCTAAGCTGTTTGAAGTAGCTTTGGTCTGTGTTATTGCCTTGCTACTTTTAAATGTGATGGGCATCAACTTAACCGCACTAGCGGTGTTTGGTGGCGCAGTGGGCGTCGGTTTAGGCTTTGGTTTACAGTCTATCGCGTCAAACTTCATCTCTGGCATCATCATACTGCTTGACCGCTCGGTGACCATTGGCGATTACATTGAAATGGAAGACGGCCAAAAGGGCTTCGTAAGGCATTTCAAAATGCGCTACACCACCCTTGAGACCTATGATGGTAAAGACATCATGGTGCCGAATGAGAAGTTCATCTCTAGCACCTTTGTTAACTGGTCTCACAAGAACCCTAAGCAGCGATATCGTGTGGACTTCTCTGTGGCTTATCAAACTGATATTCGAGCCATGGTCGAAATAATAAAAGACGTGGTGGCTGAGCATCCGCAAGTCTTGAGTGGTGATGAATACCCCATTGAAGAGCGGCCAGATTGCGAAATTGATAGCTTCGGCGACTCAGGTGTAAACGTGTTTGTAGAATTTTGGATGGAAGGCATTGATGACGGTAAAAACCGCGTCGGCGGTGATTTAATGTTGTCAATCTTTGAAACGCTACGTGAACACAACATCTCGATACCGTTCCCGCAGCGTGAAGTGCGTGTTCTAAATACGGATTATACGGTAACCAATACCACCAAAAAAAATAACTAGTACGGGTACCTACCGCTGGTAAATAATGGGGGTAGGGCATAACACGCTACCATGATTTGGTCGTTTTGTTAGGTGTAAGCTGTTTAATTCACGAAGCGTTTCGCTTGGTTATAGGGGATAAAATCTGGTACATCCCCTTTTAACGATTGGGCCTGCATATCTTGCCAATATTCGGCTGTCATTATTTCTCCGTGCAAGGCCTTAAGTTCTTGCTTCAAGTGCTTCTTACCCACTATAAAGTGCTCGAACTGCTCTGGGAAAACATCTGTCGGGCCCACTGAAAGGGTATCGATGGCGTAGGGGTCGTCAGATTTGGGTAAGGTTCTAAATTCACGTTCAGTCAAATAGCAAATTTCGTCATAGTCGTAAAAAATAACGCGGCCACCTCGAGTGATCCCAAAGTTCTTATGTAACATGTCGCCAGCAAATATATGCGCAGCGGCGATTTGTTTAATGCATAACCCTAAATCATTCAGGGCGCTGGTTATCAAGGCAGGGTTGGTTTGCTGTTCTAAAAAGATGTTTAGGGGCGTCATTTTACGTTCTATGTACAAATGTTTAATGATCACTTCTTCGTCGGTAAGCTCAATGCTACTGGCGCAACAATCGAGTAGTTCATCAATTAGCGCTTGCTCAATTCTATGACGAGGTAAGCGAAAATTTACGTATTCATGAGTGTCTGCCATGCGCCCCACTCGGTCCGTCATTTTGACGAGTTTATAGCAGTCTTTTACATGTTGGCGGGTAATTTTTTTACTTTCGGGAAACTCATCTTTTATGATTTTGAACACCACACCGTAGGACGGTAAGTGAAATACCGCCATAACCAACCCGCGGATCCCTGGGGCGATTGCAAACTGGTCGTTCGTCTCCTCCAGATGCGCTAAAAAGTTACGATAGAACACCGTTTTGCCGTGCTTGTACAAACCAAGGGCAATGTACAGCTCGAACTTCTTTTTGTGAGGCAGTAGCTCATGGAGAAAGGCCACCACTTCTGCCGGGTGCTGGGTGTCAGCCATAAAATAGGCGCGGGCGAAACTAAACACCACACTGAGATCCTGACGCTCAGTGAGCAAGGCTTCCACCACTATTTTGTGTTTTTCACCTGCGTTTCTCGCTTCAGTAATAGACAGCGGGATCACGAAGGGCAGAGTTTCATCGGGCATACAAATACGCCCAATTAGGTATGCAGATTTACTACGATAAAACACCGGTTTTAACATTTCTACCGTATGCACGCTGGCCAATTGCTCTCTATTCAAACGCGCACGTAACGCCCCATCTAGGTGCTGTAAATCACGCGGCATGTCATGAAAAGTAATATCGAAATGGTATTGACTAAAAATGTCTTCTAACATTCTGCGCACCGTGCCTGAAGTATCAAAACTGTGCACCACTAAATGGCGTTGTAGCCCCGCTAAATAACAGCGTGTGGGCATAATAAACATCATGTCATCATTAATTTTCTGATGTTTAAAGATCCTGCCCAATACGGAGTTATAAAAGGTCTCAGCTAGTTCATATTGAGGATGATCGCTGAGTATTTTTTGATACCGTGTTTTCAGGTCAAGCCAAAATTGGTTGTTTTCTTGATGGGGAAATACCTGCTGATATATTTCGCCCACTGCGTCAGCCAGGGTGCGCTCATAAATAGCAATGCGTTCTTTTACTGCTTTCTGTGTTTCTTGCCACAGGGCTTGTTCAAAACGTTGTTGGGCATCGCGAGTAATTCGTGAATGCCAGCGATAACTTTTATCAAAGCCGTGCAATATTAAATACGCTACTTTATTCAACACGGAAGAATGTGTGTTGTTCACCCAAAACCCACTTATGCTCTAACAATCAATACGCTACCAATAGCAAAAAAGCTGTTAGGTTGCTATGCAAAATAGATAATACTGCCACGACTTCAAGTTTTGACGCTATTTGTTTGGTGAGTTTATGACCCGTTATTTAGCTATTGGTTTTCGCATATTATTGTGAGAGTCTAAAGTACTGCTGTGTAACATAAAACCGAGTACAGTGGGGCTAAGCCGAGTAAAGTGGGTCTGTGTAGCGTAAACCCAAATTTTGAAAAATCTTAAAAAATGTCGCAACATCATTTGCAAGGGGGGCACTTCCCATGTTGAACAAGATCACCAGCGCATTACCACACCATTTATCGTTTCTTAAACGTATTATTCGTCTCACTCAACAAAATGAGCAGTTCTGTGGTTTATCGATTTCAGGCTCTGCATCTACCAATAACTTGGACAAATACAGCGACTTGGATCTGGTATTGGCGGTGAAACCTCAACATTACGAAGCGCTAGCCAGACAGCGTAAAGAGTTGGCTGCGTCATATGGTGAATTGCTAGGGTGTTTTACCGGTGAGCATGTGGGTGAGCCTAAAGTGCTGATTTGTTTATATCAAGAGGGCGATGAATTACTGCATGTGGATTTGAAGTTCGTTCCATTACCTGAAGTGGTACAACGGGTGGATAATCCGATTGTACTGTGGGAAGAAGATAGTCAGTTAAGCAATATTTATCAAGGCTCAGACGGGCATTACCCTATACAAAGTCTGCAGTGGTATGAAGATAGATTTTGGGTTTGGGTGCACTACGGTGCCGCTAGGATAGGGCGCGGAGAACTATTTGAAGCATTTGAATTTGTTTCGTTTCTGCGCCAAACCGTGATAGCGCCTTTGGCGAAAAAAGCCCATGGGCTTGAACCCAACGGCGTTCGGCGTATTGAACAAAAATTGCCAGAATTGGCAAATGAGCTTAAAGGAATATTACCAAGTATGGATAAAGCCGAGCTCAAGTCTTGTTTATACGCCCTTGCTGATCTTTATATTCATTATAGAGAGATGCTGAGCACAGACCTAGCATCTAAAGGCTTTGACAGCGAACAGGTAAACGTTAATCAAAAAGCGCAGACTGCTTCGTTGACTTATCTAACGAATATATAACACTCAAAAGCAAGCAGTGCGCTCATTCCTTGAATCTTGATGGGCGTACTGTTTTAGTCATCCATCCGTTTTCTCTACCCACTATATGCGCAAACGACAATAAGGCACTTGTCCTTTTCATCCATTTTTTGCATTTTTTATGCTTTCCATACAAGTTATTCATGCGGATACACTGACACTTGAAATCTAGGTAGTGCCTTTCAAAAATTGAGTATATCTACTCTAGATTTCAGCGCTATTCCTCCTATATTTATCAAGCGGATTACGTTTCAGTTGTCTAAAACGGGTGTGCAGCTTAAGCGCATTTACTCATCGAGTAACGCAATGCAAAGCCAATAAAAGAATTTGGCTAATATTAAGAGGGCGTCAAAATGAATAAAACTATGTTAATCGGCATTTTACTGTGCACTTTAAGCACTATTACTTCGAATAAAAGCAACGCGAGTTTACTGGTTTCTGGGGATAGCATAGATTTGTCCGGCACCACGGCCATGTTGCAACCTGAATTAGCTGGTTCAGTTATTCACGATGAAATTTTGTATGACAGTGTTTCCCCTAGTGGAAACGAATTTTTTGTTGTTGGTATTCAAGTGCAGAATCGTGTGGTGCGCTCGAGCCTTGATGGCAGCTTAATATTTGCGCCGAGAATTATCTCCAACCTCAATAATACCACTGGAAATTTTCTAATCGACAGGGCGATAATCAACGGCTTCTCTGACTATACACTGGATGTAGAATACCGAACCGATGGTGCAGGAGACCGAGGACCTAATACCGCCTCTCGTTCGCTTGACGCAGACCAACTTACTTTTGATTTTTTGTTTCCGCTAGTAGTGTCTAATCTCAACCCAACCCCCCAAGAAGACAGTTACTTCTTTTCAATAAACTCGAACGGCTCGGCGTTTACCAACACCGGCACCATGAGTATCTTTGGCCGACATTTAGATTTTCCAGATGAGGTCTTTGAATTAAATTACACTGGTATGGCGGTGCCTACTGAGAGCGGCGTGCAAGTGCCTGAGCCCGCAATGGCCTCACTTTTATTATCGTGCCTCGCTTTTTTAGTCTTTAGAAATCAATCGAAAAAATCTTAAGTGTGATTAGCCTTGGCGCTATCAATTGTTGATGTTAGACAGCCAAGGCTCATTTGGAATGCGTGATGTATGTGCACAGGGAAGAACATCTAATACGGTTCTAAACGGATGTGTTTCACCCACCTCATCATCTTGATAGCTAATGATCAACAAGCATTCTATAAAGGCGATGCGCCGAACCAGAAACTTAAATAAATCTAGTGTGGCATGATCTGCCCAGTGCACATCTTCAAAAACCAGAACGATCGGCTCATTTGATGATTCAAGAGCCTGGTAAAAAGAGGAATAAATACTGGTTGTGGAGGCCCCATTTTCTAACAGTTCTAACAGCACTGTGGACAATTCAGCGACTATGTCATGCACTGGGCCGAACGGTCTTGGAGTGAGTAGGGGATCACATCCACTCCAATAAAATCTCGCTCTGGCTTGGTAGCTGCGTCGCATTTGTTCAAGAAACGTGGTTTTTCCTATCCCAGCTTCGCCACAGATCAGTGCCACTCGCGAGTTTTTCAACACACAAGTCAAATTGTGAAATGGTACTTTCTCGTTCAACCAGCATTCGCTATCAACCTGAAACCTGTATCTCAAAGTGTCTGTTAGTTCCACCTTAATAGAGCACTATTAGAAAATCTATTTTGACTGAAGATGATTGATTAGACTTTGAAGGATTATAAAAACACTAAAGTGGCGAGCTTTATAAGCTGTGAATATGGATGTAGTTGACAAAGTCATCCAAATGCATAAGAGTAGACTTTATCAACTAAATGCATTTTTCTCGCTCAGCGAGGGATCACATGGCGATAATCGGCGTGATTATCAAAACCTAGACTAGAACAGGTTCGGCTATTTAATGTCAGATTGGAAACAAGATTTACACAAAACACGCTACGTAATGGACGTGTTATTGCTTATAAGCCTTATGCTTGTTTCAGCACCGCAGGCGACGGGTGTGCCGGTACATGAGTGGTTGAGTGTGTTGTTTGTGGTGCCCTTTGCCGTGCATTTGTTGTTGCACTGGGATTGGATAAAACAAAGTGCAAAACGCTTTACTCAGCATATATCCGTCAAAGAACGCTTTAGTTTGGTGTGGAACTACCTACTTTACGTAATGATGTTGCTTGCTACAGTCAGTGGTTTTTTGGTCTCAGTGGCGCTGTTACCAACGCTTAATATTGAATTACATATTCAAGATTTTTGGTCGAAGATCCACCACGATTCAGCCACCTTGATCATGCCGATTATAGGTGTGCATCTGGCCCTACATTGGCGCTGGATAGTAAATTTGACTAAGCGTATGCGAATGAAAGGGGCGAAAGTATGAAGTACCTGCAATACCATTGGAAGTCGCGTACTTGTGTCGTTTTATTGATCTCTGTTGTGATCAGTGTGCTACTGATCTCATTGGAGTTGACCGATTGGGCCGCACAGATTAACCAACAAGGGTACTCACATGGTGGGGAAGGCGGTGAAGGTAATAAAATACCGAGTTTTTTGAGATACGTTTTACCTTTCGTCAAAGAATTAGTTTTGATCGGCGTTCCAATGTTGTTGACGCTGCTGTTTCTGAAGATTTCTAGAATGCTAAAACTCAGTCCAAATCGTTAAACGACCAAGAGGATAGCCCGGTGCTCGGGCTATCTAGTTCTGGGTGTTCTATTAACCGGATATCTAGTACTGCGCACTCCCACTGCGTAAACCATCACTGCTGAGCATGCGGATTTTGCACCGCATTTTTTGACTGAGCACATCCCTTGTCACTGGCGGCGCTTGGTGTGATTGTCTTTTTGCGAAAAAATTACATCCGGCCAGTAAAAAAGTTTCAATGCCTATTTTTTTTGGGGTTGTATTTTTCACCCGTAGGTTTTTTTAGCCCCGTGGTTATTGAACTGCAATGACATGGTTACCAATGGCCTTTTTTTTGCACTTCTTTTTTTGCATTCAATATTCCAATAGTCGTCTTGTAAAGCGCGGTTCGCATCGACGCTATTATTTCTCTAATTATGAAGGACTAGTCATGACTGAATCATTCAAATATGCAGGCAATAAAGGCAAAGGCGGTGAGTTGCACCAGCCAGCCTCGGACACTCACCCCACCATGACCACCGCTCAAGGTTGTCCTGTGAGCGATGACCAAAATTCCCTTAAGGTCGGCACGCGTGGGCCGGGCTTATTGGAGGACCAAGTATTACGAGAAAAACTCTTTCACTTCGACCACGAGCGGATCCCTGAGCGGGTAGTACATGCTCGAGGCTACGGAGCTCACGGGTATTTCGAGACGTACGAGAGCCTAGAGGATCTTACCAGTGCAGATATTTTTCAGCGCAAAGGAGAAAAAACGCCTGTTTTTGCGCGCTTTTCTACCGTAGCAGGTAATAAAGGGTCGCCTGACTTGGCCCGTGATGTTCGCGGTTTCGCCGTTAAATTTTATACCCAGCAAGGGAACTGGGATTTAGTGGGTAACAACATTCCGGTGTTCTTTATTCAAGATGCGATGAAATTCCCTGATCTGATTCATTCAGCGAAAGCTGAGCCAGATCGCGGCTTTCCTCAGGCGCAAACTGCACATGATAATTTTTGGGATTTCATCAGCCTCACCCCTGAATCAATGCATATGGTGATGTGGGCTATGTCCGACAGGGCCATACCGCGTTCACTACGTTTTATGGAAGGTTTCGGTGTACACACTTTCAAGATGATTAACGCCCAGGGCGCAGAGAAGTTCGTTAAATTCCACTGGAAGCCCAAAGGGGGAGTGCAATCCGTTGTATGGAACGAAGCACTTAAACTTAATGGGGCGGATCCTGATTTTCATCGCCGAGACATGTGGCAAGCGATTGGTCAAGGTGACTACCCAGAATGGGAGTTAGGTGTGCAAGTTTTCGATCAGGAGTTTGCTGATAGCTTCGAATTTGATGTGTTTGACGCCACCAAGCTTATCCCTGAAGAACAAGTGCCAGTGAAGATTATTGGTCGAATGGTGTTAGATCGCGTCGTGGATAACTTTTTCGCTGAAACTGAGCAAGTGGCATTCTGCACCCAGAATATCGTGCCAGGGTTAGACTTTACGCCTGACCCGCTGTTGCAAGGCCGCAACTTTTCCTACCTCGATACCCAAGTTAAGCGTTTGGGTGGCCCCAATTTTACTCACATCCCGGTTAACGCGCCTAAATGCCCTATGCGCCATTTCCAGCAAGATGGTCACATGGCAATGAATAATCCAAAAGGTAGGGTCAATTATGAGCCAAATTCGTGGGAGGGGGCCGAACACAATCCCAGAGCATGCCCAGCCCATGGCTTTGAAAGCTCTTCTGAGTCCATGAGTGGTGACAAACTGCGTTATCGTTCAGAAACCTTTGCCGATCATTACAGTCAAGCACGTCAGTTTTACATTAGCCAAACGGATATCGAGCAAGCACATATGCAAAATGCTTTAGTGTTTGAACTATCTAAAGTTGAGCATTTAACGATCCGAGAGCGAATGGTGTCGCACTTGCTTAACATCGACCAGAAGTTTGCTAAAAAGGTTGGTAAAGGTTTGGGGTTAAAAACTATGCCAAAGGCCGCTGAAGCCGCGCAGAAAACGCGCCAAGACTTACCGGTTTCTGATGCCTTGAGTATGCTTAAAAACCCTCCAAATACCTTTAAAGGGCGCAAATTAGGAATACTGCTCACGGATGGCGCAGACGCTGACTTATTTGCTGATATCACTCTGGCCCTGAAAAAAGAAGGTGCTAACTACGAGGTTGTGGCGCCTACAGTTGGTGGCGTTACGTTAAGCAACGATGAATTTATTCCAGCTCAGCAGGTCATTGATGGCGGGCCATCAGTACTCTACGACGCCGTGTTGGTATTGGTCACCAAAGATGGCGCTAAGCAGTTAGCGAAAATACCTGAGGCGAAAGACTTTGTCAGTGATGCCCATGCTCATATGAAGTTTATCGGGCATACAGCTGCCGCTATGCCATTAATTAAAGCTGCAGGACTGATTGACAAGATAGATGCGGGTTGGCTTGACTTAGAAAGCACTAAACCTAAGTCCTTCGTTAAACAGTTGCGGAATCTGCGCTTTTGGCAGCGTTAATGTAATTCACGGACGACTGCTGGGATCCACTTTCTTGCATCCTGCCTCATTTCTCGAATTAGTTAAGCCGGTATTTTACCGGCTTTTTTGTATGAAATTTACACACTTAATTCCGCCATAAAAAGTAGTGGTGAAATAATTCGTTTACGAAGTAAATAACTTTAGTTAAACCTTTTTGCAATCAATTCTGCGGTTGAACGGGCATCAACAGCATGATTATAAAAGTATTATTAGCATAATCGCTTAAATATTGTGCTTATTCGTTGTACTCTATTGATTCGTGTTGAACTTAATTTTGCTAATTGCTGCTATTAAATTAATATCACACCTATAAAAATAATTATTTACACCCCCCTTTAAACTAGAACACACAAGGCAACAAGCACATGAGAAAATCTAAGTTAAGCTACGCGGTTGTCGCCGCGCTTGCGACCACTTCTGTGTATGCACAAGAAGCTTCTCCTAAAGCAGGCAAAGCAAGCATAGAAACCATCGAAGTTACCGCGACAAAACGCTCAGAGTCTATTCAAGACATTCCCGTGTCAGTTACCGCATTAAACGGTCAAGCACTGGAAAATCTTGGTGTAGATAATTTTCAAGAGTACGTCGAATTCTTACCAAACGTGATTTTTCAGGGAACAGGCCCCGGTCAGAATGAAATCTATATTCGTGGGGCCGCTACCACACAGAGTAATATATCAGTTTCGTCAGTGCAGGCACTGCAGCCCTCCGTGGCATTTTATTTAGACGAGCAGCCGGTTTCTATGCAGGGGCGAAACCTGGATATATTCGCCACTGACATGCAACGTATTGAGGTTTTGCCTGGGCCACAAGGTACACTTTTTGGCGCTAGCTCGCAGTCAGGTACCGTGCGATTGATCACCAATAAACCTGATCACTCGGGTTTTTCTGCCGGTGTTGATACTAGCACCAGCTTCACCAAAGGCGGTGAAATGAGTAATTCGGTTGAGGCATTCATGAACTTTGCTGTCTCTGATGACTTGGCGTTACGTGTAGCAGCCTATTCTGATAATCAAGGCGGTTGGATTGATAACATTCGAAACGACCTTGCTAATGGCGGCTATATCGGTAGCGCGGTTGTTATTGATAGAATCTCAGGTGGCGTGCTTAGCGACCCTGAAAATACTCCCGTCGTTTCGCCTGAAAACGATGCGTTAGTGGAAGATGACTTTAACGATGCGGTCTACTCTGGTGCGCGTTTTGGTTTGTCTTACATTATCAATGAAGATTGGGATTTGTTGGTTCAACATACTCAGCAAACATTGAGCACTGAAGGCGTTTTCTCCTATGACCCGAATCTTGATGGCGAAACGTCTACCAACCGTTTTGTCCCGGAAGACAACGACGATGAATTCGGCTTAACCACGTGGACCCTTGAAGGGCGTATGGATAAGCTTGAAGTGGTGTATACCGGTGGCTATCTAGACCGTTCAATCGATTCAACCATTGATTACACGGGTTACACTAACGGTGGGCTATTCTCTGCTTATTATGTGTGTAACTACGGTGGCGATGTGGCACCAGAAGATGAAGTTTGCCTAGATCCTACTAAATACTACAAAGAAAAAACCGATAGTACGCGTATGACTCATGAGCTGCGTTTCAACACCTCGAGCGATAACCCATGGCGCGTAACGGCCGGTGTTTTTTATGACGAGCAAGAACTCAATTCTGTAGGTAAGTTCAACATTGCTAACACTGAAAAGTTCGACAATCTCGCACGTACTCTAGTGGGCTCTGAAGGTATTAACTCTAATGGTGGGCCGTTCGAGCCTAGCATCAGTTTTGTGAACGATATTCAGCATGACATAGATCAGATAGCGGTATTCGGCCAGTTCGAATACGATTTAACAGACGATATCACTGCTACTCTTGGTGCGCGTTGGTACCAAATTGAAGATACCTACAAAGGGTCAACGACAACGGTTGACGTTAGCGGCCGTCTACGTGCATTCGGTACTCAAGACCCAGATGCACTAGCGGGTATCGATGGTGGAGTAATCGAAGCAATAGCAAACGGTCAACTTGAAGTTGATTTGTTAGACGACAACGGCACATTGACGGTTGATGATGTTATCTTAAAAGCGTCTGTTGATTGGAAGGTGAATGAAGATGTTTTAGTGTTTGCAACCTATTCTGAGGGCTTCCGTCCGCCAGTAACCAACCGCGTAGGTGGTGGCTTAGCAACCAATCAAACGGGCGCGTTCGAGAACTTCAGAATTCCAGTTTATTCTACTACGGATTCACTTGATAACTATGAACTTGGTATCAAAGGTGACTTTCTAGACGGAATTTTACGTGTCAATGCTACTGCGTTTTACTCTGAAATCACTGATTTACAAACATCGCGTTATGACCCAACCAATATTAGTTTCTTGGTATTCACAGATAACGTAGGTGATGCAGAAATACGCGGAATTGATGCTGACTTAACCTGGTTAGCCACTGACAATTTAGTGATCAATGCCGCATTTAGTATTTTAGATACGGAACTGACACGGATTAACTCTGCACTCGATGGCATCGCGCCACCTGTGGGCAGTAGCCTTCCGTACTCTGCTGATTTTTCAGGCAACATTCGCGCGCGTTACTACCATGAATTGGACAACGGTATGACCGCCTATGTGAACGGCTCAATCAGTTACACTGGTGACCGCTTAGCGAGCATGTCTATGGATGCCTATGCACTTGAAGATGCTGCTCAATTAGTTTACGGCGCAGGAACCGGCCTTAGCATCGAGCAGGAAGCTGATGTTTATCAAGGGGTAACCTACCCGGGCTCTAATGGAGAAGTCATCCAAGGTGGGCGTTACATTCAAGATAGTTACATACTTACTAACGTTGCATTTGGTATTACTAACGACGAATGGAAAGCTGAGATCTTTATTGATAACCTAACGGATGAGAGTGCAATCTTGTATATTGATGCACAGCAATATACGCCTAAAATAGTGTCTAACAGACCACGTACAGTAGGGTTAAGATTGTCTTACGACTTCTTCTAATCTTACTGATGTGCTTAATTTATTAAGCGCAATACGCATATGAAGGCAAGCCTATCTAGGCTTGCCTTTTTTATATACGGGCATGACACACCACCATTCAGTTTTCGGAGTCGCTACATTGAGTACTAAGCATACGTTCCAAGCCAATCAATCGTTTAATGAAGCGTGTAACGGAATAAAGCGACTTATTCAACAGGCGAGATTTAGTCAGGCCATTGCTCTGTGCCATCAGCATTTAGCGGGGGATTTAACAAACGATAATAGAGTAGAAATACTGTATTTTTTAGTGGTAGCTCAGCGGTTAAACGGGGATTTGGGTGGAGCAATTGAGTCAAATAAAACTTTGCTGGAGGCAAATACTAAGCACGCACGAGCTTGGCAAGAAAACGGCTATTTGTATCTTGCTGCGGGTAAGCCACAACAGGCAGCTCAGTCTTTCTACCAAGCGACACAGCTAAATCCTGCACTGCTGGCCAGTTGGCGCGCATTAGTGCCACTTTATCAACAGCAGAAAAATACCAAAGCGGTGACAATCAGCCAAGCACAAATAGACTATTTATCCGGGCTACCTAGTGCGGTACTAGGTGCTAAAGATTTGATGTACGAAGGCAATTTGCACGCTGCTGACAAAGTTTGTCGTCAGTTCTTACAAGCTAATAAACACCATAGCGAGGCGATGTTGTTGCTCGCTGAAATTGGTATTCAGCTGAAAGTGTATGGCGAGGCTGAATTTATTTTAAGCAGTTGTTTAGCGCTTTACCCTGAACATAAAACGGCGGGGATTGCGTACCTTCAGCTGCTAGCAAAAATGGCTAAATTTTCCGAAGCAAAAGCGTTGGCTGATACGCTGCTCGCGGCCTCTGGCGATAACGTAGTACTGTTAAGTGCTAAGGCCAGTGCCATGGTGGGTCTGGGGGAAGTGCAAGAAGCCATTTCAATTTACCAAGGGTTATTGCAACACAACCAAAACCAGCCGGGCATACAACTATTGTTGGGGCATGCGTTAAAAGCGTTAGGGGATTTGCCGGGGGCGATTAGCGCATACCAACAAGCGTATCGCTACAAAGCCGAATTTGGTGACGCTTATTGGAGTTTAGCCAACACCAAAACCTATCGCTTTAGCGATAGTGAGCTTGCTTCAATGGAGCAACTTGTTACCCAACAGAGTATTGGGTTAGATGACAGAGTTCATCTGCATTTCGCCTTAGGTAAGTCATTGGAAGATAAGGGCTCTTTTGATGCCGCGTTTTCACATTATGCCCAGGGTAATCAACTTAAACAGCAACAGATTAACTACAATCCTGAGGTGTTCGAGCGTCAAGTCGCTAAGCAAATCGATACCTGCCAAGCAGAATTATTTGCGCGCTTAAAAGAAGCGGGCGAGCAACGTGCTGATCCCATTTTCATTGTTGGTTTACCCAGAGCGGGCTCAACGTTACTCGAGCAAATACTCTCATCGCACTCTCAAGTTGATGGCACGATGGAACTGCACGATATCCTTGGGCTGGCATCAAAATTACAGGGGCAGAAAAACCAATATCCTCAGGTGCTGACCGATTTGGAAGGCAGCTATTTTGCTCGTTTTGGGCAGAAGTACCTGCAAGACACTCAAGTGTACAGAGCCGGCGCGCCGTTTTTTATTGATAAGATGCCGAACAACTTTCTACACATCGGTTTGATCAAACTTATACTGCCTAACGCCAAAATAATCGATGCAAGACGTGACCCTATGGCGTGCTGTTTTAGTGGTTTCAAACAGTTATTTGGTGATGGTCAGGAATTCTCTTACGGTCTTGAAGACATCGGGCGCTATTACCGCGCTTACGAAAAGCTTATGGCCCATTGGGACACTGTATTGCCTGGGTTTGTACTTAAAGTGCAGCATGAAACCCTGATCGACGATTTGCATGGTCAAGTGCAGCGAATTTTAGATTTTTGTGGATTAGAGTTCGAGCAACAGTGTATCGATTTTCATAAGACTGAGCGGGCGATAAAAACCCCCAGTTCAGAACAAGTTAGGCAGCCTATATATCGCTCAGGTATGGAACAGTGGAAGCACTTCGATACCCATTTAAGCCCTTTGAAAAAGGTCTTAAATCAACCCAAGTAAACCGAATTCAAATAAGAAGTGCACCACTTGGCGAAGATGCAAAAGTACTTAATCAATGCGCTTGAATGAAAGCGCTATTCAACAAAGAGCCAGATTAACGTCACTCAAATTGGTAATCGAGTAACTCGATGTCTCGTTGATAATGCCGAGCGACGGCTTCTAAGGAGTTATCATTGTAGTAGTGGCGGTAATCAGCTTGCCGATTATTCGCTTTTCGCTTGTGGGGAAGAGATAAAGTCTTTATGCCACAGCGTTTACCAATGGCATTGAAATCCTCATTTAAGGTCTCATAGCGTCCAATGTAATCCACGATAATGTTGCCGTATAAATCGATAAGATGGTCACTTTGTAGCTTAGTCGCGATATCAAAATGAAAAATATAAGGCCTCTGTGGATCAAACTTATATGTGATGAATTCGTTAAAATTATTTATCCCTTTGAGCAAAGCAGGCTTTTCTCGCTGAATATGATGGTAGGAGGAAACTTGCAGATCCCAAGGGTTACGTACAAATGCAAACTTGAACAGTTGATTGAAAAAGGCATCTGGCAGCATCTCTTTCGCTGTAATGGCACCGCAGTGACGAGGAAATTTAGTGCCAGTAGTATGCCCACTAAAGTTGCTCAATTTATGGCAAGGCAACATAAGGTAGTACATAGGGTCTCGCCAACGTAGCTTGTTAAGCACAGAGCGAACGCTTGTACCGCCTGTTTTTGCGATATGTATGTATAGAAATCGATAGCGGTGGTTTAGCAGCATGTTTTCACTCATTTCAACGTCGCTCCAGCGATACTGCCAGAAAGAAAATTTCTGAATCGACATTAACAAACAGCTTACCGAAATCGAATAGCGTGACATGATAATGCTGAACATCTCCACGTTTGTGTAAAGGAGTGTCAGCGTTTGACTTTGAATGAGCCGTGATAGCACTGATAAAGAAAAATCAGTGCTGTTTAAAGGCTAAGCTTTGCTGATTAACAAGCGATAACCTTTAGCTAAGAATTTTCTCTTTACGTAATTTGCGCTTAAACGATGCCACCATTTGCTCTTAGTACTTGGCCATTTATCCAAGCGCCATCTGGGCTAACAAGAAATGCTACCGCACGGGCAATATCATCCGGTGTGCCTAATCTTTCTAACGGACTCATTTTAGCCAAGCGGTCGATCAGTTCCTGCGATTTACCATCTAAAAATAAGTCTGTGGCTGTGGGGCCAGGTGCTATCACATTCACCGTGATGTCCCTACCGCGCAGCTCTTTGCTTAAAATTGCACTCATGGTTTCTACTGCTGATTTTGTCGCTGCGTAAATACCGTACTGTTCGAGCTTTAAACCGACAACACTAGTAGATAGGTTCACAATTCGCCCCCCGTTTGGCATTCTGTTAGCTGCCTGCTTTAGGGTATTAAATGTGCCTTTTAAATTGACTGCGATTTGCTGATCAAAATCCTGTTCTTCACTTTGTGCCACGGGCGCATTTTTCATAATCCCTGCATTATTGATTAGTACATTCACAGGGCCAAGCTCGCTTTCTATCGTGTCGAACATTTGGCTAACAGCATCGCTATTTGCTACATCACAACAAATAGCTAACGCCGTGTATCCTGCATCTTTTAGTTCAGTCACCAAGTCGTCTGCGGGGGCTGGGTTTTTAGAGTAATTGACTGCGACAGCAAAGCCATCGGTAGATAATCTACGTACTATTGCGGCCCCAATTCCCTTCGAACCACCTGTGACTAACGCGATTTTAGGTAAAGACATAATTAACTCCTGAGTTTGTAATAAAGGCTCAATCAGCTTACAAGGTTTGATTTCGAATAGGGGTGATAGAAAATTAATCTTACAATTGCTGTAGTCAAGTAAGCGCTGTGCTTCTTCACACTCACGCATGCTTAAGTATCTTTGCGTATGGTGCAGCTACTTTTCGCGAGATATTAGGCGTTATTATTACGGCGAACTAGCACTGCATCGATGCTCTGTTTACACGGTATATTGTCGTTATGAGCAACAACCTGCGTATTTCAATTTACACAGCAAATTCCATCAAAATTGCATTTGAGAGCGGCGGGTCTGAAATACTCGAGAAAAAACGCCGCTAACTATTTTTGCAACTTGCTAACATTTGCCTTACCATTGTTAACAATTAACTAATCGGGTTGTTTGATAGTCGATGCGTAGCTTTCTGTTTTTTGTCTTGGGAGTCCTTTCATCTATTGATGTATTTGCCTCACCGCAAACGCTATTTTGGGGGCACGTCTACGAGGTCAGCGAGCCTTTACATAAACAGGCCGTGTGGGCCGCAGAGCAAATAAAACTGCGCACTAAAGGGCGCTACGACATTCAGGTCTTCCCGGTTTCTATGCTGGGTAAAGAAGCGGCGCTCAATGAAAGCTTACGTTTAGGCAGTGTCGACATTATTTATACTGGTACCAGTTTTGTCGCTCAGCTATTTCCCCCTTTTGCCCTAACCGATTTACCGTATATCTATGCTAGCTATGAACATTGGCAACGCTTTAATGAAAGTGATTTATTTGATGAGCTAGCCAAGGGCTATGCAGACATCACTCAGGGTAATCAAATTCTGGCCAATAACTACTACGGTGCCAGACACGTGACCTCTCACGCAGCCGTTCTTGGCCTAGCTGATAGCAAAAACCTGAAAATACGCGTGCCCAACGCGGCGATTTTCAAAATGTTCCCTGTGGCCATAGGCGCCAACCCGACACCAATTGCATTTTCTGAGGTGTATATGGCACTGCAACAAGGTGTGGTTGATGCACAAGAGAACCCGTTACCAACGATAAAGGCCAAAAAGCTGTATGAAGTGCAGCCACATATTAGTCTCACTGGGCATATGTTGGGCTCAAATTTGAGCATCATTAGTCAACGTAGATGGGCAATGCTAAGCGCAGAAGATAAAGATATTTTTAGTACTGTGCTAAGGCAAGCCGCTGCCCGTGTATCTGATGAAACCCGCACTATTGAACTTGAGTTGGTGGCATGGTTTGAGGCCCAAGGGATACAGGTTCATCAGATTGATACCCATGCCTTTCGCCAAGCAACCTTGGCCCTTCATAAGCCCTATTTGCCTATCGTAGGGCGCGAAAATTATCAACGTTTGTTGCAGCTAAATAGAGAAGATAAATAAGTATGTCCTCATCTGAAGTCGATACCAGCCATAGTGAACAGCCGGTTGCTGATTTGCCGCTCCATTTAGAAGAAGTGATTAGCCTAGTAATATTTTGGGGACTCGCCGTTCTATTCTTCGCACAATTTTTCAGTCGTTACGCTCTTGATGCTTCCTTGGGGTGGTCGGAAGAATTGGCCCGTTACTTACTTATTTTACTGGCGTTTTCAGGGGCGAGTATTGCCACAAAAAACGATGCACATATCGGAGTTACACTGTTGCATAGATACCTGCCTGACACAGTACTTAGTGTGCTGCAGCTGTGTATCGCTTCGCTTAATTTAGCAGTGGTGCTGCTGTTAATGGGATATGCCAGCCAAATTGGTCTTGCCTTACCGCTTTACACACTGGCTTCGCTGCCTATATCAATGAGTTGGTTTTACGGGCTTATCACGCTGCTTTTACTCTTGATGGCTAGCAGAAGTGTTTTGGTAATGAAGTATCGCTGGCGCTTAATGCGTCAGGCACATATGACCGAGGTGGCGTGAGCATGGTGATAGCCGTGTTATTGATTTCTTTACTGCTTTTAATCGCTAGCGGTACACCTGTGGCGTTTGCTTTATTGCTCGCTTCTTTGTTGGCTATTTTGATTGACGGCGGCGTACCGGGTCTTGTTATGCTGCACAGTATGCTAGGAGGCATGAATAGCTTTCCGCTACTGTCGATCCCTTTCTTCGTTTTCGCCGGTGCGCTAATGAATAGTGCAGGAATAACCCAACGTATTTTTGATTTTACTAATGCGCTGGTGGGGTGGTTACGTGGTGGTTTAGGCCATGTGAACGTCGGAGCATCAATATTTTTTGCTGGCATGTCTGGTGCTGCGGTTGCTGACGCTGGTGGGTTGGGTGCGATTGAAGTCAAAGCAATGCGTGACCAAGGCTATGATGCTGGATTCGCGGTAGGCTTAACGGCGGCATCTTCGACAATAGGGCCGATTATTCCTCCTAGCTTACCTTTGATTATTTATGCGGTCATGTCTTCGTCTTCAATCGGAAAACTGTTTGCCGCAGGGGTGATCCCCGGGTTGGTGATGGCGTTAAGCTTAATGTTGATGGTGGCCTGGTATGCCAAAAAACGGCGATACCCAAAAGACCATGGCTTTTCAGTCTCGCGCTGCGCAAGTACCTTTAAACGGGCGTTTCTTTCCCTGATGACACCAGTACTGATTATCGGTGGTATTTTGTTTGGGCTCTTTACTGCTACTGAAGCGGCTATTGCCGCCAGCGCATATGCCTTATGTTTGGGAGGGGTGGTGTATAGAACTCTGAACGTCAAAACCTTATTGAAAGTCAGCATAGAAACCATAGAAACAACCAGTATTATCATGCTGATTATTGGCGCTGCAGCTGTTTTTTCATGGGTGCTAACCACACAACATATAACCACCGACTTCACCCAGTGGATGTTGGCGTTTACCGATAATAAAGTCACGATATTGTTATTGATGACACTCATCTTATTCATAGTCGGTTGCTTTATGGAGACAATTGCCGCCATCACTATTTTGACGCCAGTACTGCTGCCCATTGCAGTCAGTTTGGGGATTGATCCCTTGCATTTCGGGGTGATGATGGTGCTCAATCTAATGATCGGGTTACTTACTCCCCCAGTAGGCATGGTGTTGTATGTGCTATCTCGGGTCACCGACGTTCCTTTTGAAACATGCGCCCGAGCAACCTTGCCCTTCTTGGTGCCCTTGCTCATCGTATTGATGCTAGTCACCTTTATACCTGCACTGACAACGTGGCTCCCTTCAGTGTTATATCCATAGGGTCAACCGTACCGAGAACGGCACGCTTTTAAACTCCAAGAAACTAACGTTATACTGGCCACCCACCTTGATGACGTAGCACCGTTATGAACAACAGCCTGAGTATCCGCGCTTACACCAAGCAGCTTCAAAGCCATATACACCACCGCCATCATCAGCTGGTGCTGCCAGTACAGGGTAGCATAGTGATTGATATGGTCAGCTATAAAGGCAAAGTGACGGTGGGGGAATGTGTGGTTGTGCCAAGCGGCACAGAGCATGGTTTCAAAGCTGATGAAGCTGCACGTTTTATTGTGGCCGACTTAACCACATTGCCCGCCCACTTGCTTGAAAGTGGACTGGCTGTATTTTCTATTTCCCCGCCTTTGATGAGTTTTTTATTGTTTGTTGAAAAGCAATTACAGCATCAGGTCGATAGCGGTATTGAGCATTCTATTCTCGATGTTTTTAGCATGTTGCTGAGTCAGCAGCGGGCAACGCATACCCTGGATAAACAAATGCGTATAGTGCAAGGTTGGATCAACGAGCATCTTGAACAGCCTATAAGTATTGACACGCTATCCGCGCTGGCTTGTTTAAGCCCAACGCAATTCAAAAAGCGCTTTAAAGCCAGTTTTTCCATGAGTGCTCAGCAATACATTTCCGGGCTGCGCATGGAAAAGGCCAAAGCCTTGTTGGCACATACTGACTTGCCAGTGCAGCTAGTGGCTGAAAAGGTTGGCTATGGTGACCTTTCGGCCTTTAGTCGGCGTTTCTCTGTGTATACTGGGTTATCACCTCGCGCATTTGCACAAAATTAATAGCGTCTTCTTAAACAAGCCTTGCGTCTTTTTGGCAAAGTAATCAGTTTACCAATTGTTTATGCTTCTTTGATGATTTGCTCATAACGGAATAAGAAAATGTTAGGGATGCGCTGTGGCTTTACTCAGTATCAAAACGGAGCAATGGCTATTTTATTTGCGGCGGTGCTCTGGGGCACAACAGGTGTGGCAGCAAGCTTCGCACCGGATATCAGCCCATTAGGCATAGGGGCGTTTGCGATGGGTGTGGGGGGGATGATGCAAGCTGCATTAGCCCATCGTAAACTAAAAGCTAATCTAGCCAATCTGTTGCAGCAAAAAGCATTGTTGCTATTGAGTGCGTTGGCTTTGGCGATTTATCCATTGGCATTTTATAGTTCCATGCGCATGGCGGGAGTGGCGGTAGGTACGGTTGTTTCCATTGCCAGTGCGCCTTTATTTGCTGCCTTGTTAGAGTGTCTTTTTAGCAAAGCGTTGCATCTAACGAAGCGCTGGTTAATCAGTGTTTTGATTGGCTTAATTGGGATTGCTTTACTCGCTTACAGAGAACCGCAGGCATCAGCCTTAGCGACTGACGTAGCGGTGAACCTGCAACAGCAAGCCGCGCAGCAGCGACAATTATGGGGAATTGCATTAGGGTTATTAGCCGGCCTAACTTATGCGTTTTATTCTTGGGCCGCGCGCAGCATGATTGATAGCGGTGTGCACTCACAAGCTGCCATGGGAAGCATTTTTGGATTAGGCGCTATGTTATTGCTACCGTCATTATTTTTCACTGGGGATAACTTGTTTAGCTCACCCGCTAATGCTCTCGTATCACTGTATATGGCGGTTATCCCTATGACGTTAGGCTACTTCGCCTTTGGTTATGGTCTTCGTCATGTTAAAGCGAGTAGTGCCTCTTTGCTCACATTAATGGAGCCTGTGGTTGCAGCAGTATTGGCCGTGCTGATTATTGGCGAAGTCATTTCGCCAATCGGCTGGTTTGGTATGCTGTTGATTATGCTGTGCTTAATTGCACAAGCCACCGAGAAACCGCCGGGCGTTCCTGTTGCTATTGAGAGAAGCGCTACAACGTGAGTTAGACACTCCTGAACACAGCGCGAACTTAATCTATAGAAACTATAGAGAGCATAGGGGACGAGTAAAAAACGGATTATGAATTGACTTTATAGATATTAAATGTGAAATTTCATATATATGAAATTTCAAATGTGATGTGGTGTAACTGCCCTACGAATTCACTTTGTCTTAAGTGCAGCGAAAATATGTGCAAACGCTCATCAACCTATTTAGTCAATTATGAAAAGCAGGAGAGTCATCCCTATGGTGGTTATATATCACAACTCCGCGTGCGGCACGTCGCGTAATGTTTTGAAGATCATTCAAGATGCAGGTTATCAGCCTGAGATCATCGAATATCTAGACGAAGGCTGGACTCGCCCGCAATTATTGGGCTTGTTTGCTGCGGCAAATTTAACTCCGAAAGGCGCACTGCGCACCAGTAAATCGCCGGCTAAGGAGCTAGGCTTGTTAGATGAAAGTGTCAGTGATGACACAATTCTAGCTGCCATGCTTGAGCATCCTGTACTCGTTAATCGCCCCATAGTGTGCAGCGAAAAAGGCGTTAAGTTGTGCAGGCCTAGCGAAGCAGTACTCGATTTACTAGAGAAGTGGCCTAAGGGTCCTTATAAAAAAGAAGACGGTGAGTTGATCATTAATGGCATGGGTGAGCGGGTAAAACCCTAACTGCATGAACGCTTGATTTACGTGAAAGTAACAAGCGCGCATAGCGCGCTTTTCATTGCTTTTATAACCTATGAGCTATTACCTACTACCTATAAAAGTAGGAAGCTCATTCGCTGGGTGTCTTAGCGGTGATGGCCGTCGCTTCGCTACTGGCTGTTGCGACGCCTAAATGCGTTTTCAAGAAGGTATCCATTTCGGCAAATAACCGATGACGATTGCGTTGAATAGATAAATAGTGATCGCCATTTTTAAGCTCAACATAGTTAACGTCTTTGTTTAAATCTTCGAGCTCCTCGAACATCTCTCGGCTTTGGTATACATCGACTACCCGATCGTCCTCACCGTGCAGCAACAGCATAGGAATTTTGATGTGCTGGGCGTTATGATAAGGCGAGCGAGCTTCGAGGTCGTTCTCATCATTGCCGATTTGTTTTTTCACGAACTTCCTGTTCAAGAAATAACGACTCTTTCTGACTAAGCGCTCTAAGTCCATCACACCGGCAAAGCTAATGGCACACTGAAATAAATCAGGGCTTTTTACTGCTGCCATCGCCGCCGCGTAACCACCATAACTGGCGCCAACGATACAAATACGTTCTGGATCAGCGATGTTTTCTTTTATCAGCCATTTCGTAGCGTCAGTGATGTCATCTTGCATCGTTAGGCCCCAGCCTTGCATTTGGCTTTCAGCAAATTGCTTTCCATAGCCTGAAGATCCGCGAAAGTTCGGGCGAAATACAGCGTATCCGCGATTGGTGAAGAACGAAGTCCAATAATCAAAGCCGTCATACTCACGGGCGCCTGGGCCACCATGAGGGTGTAAAATTGTTGCAATCGGTCCGTTGGTTTCACTCGGTAAGGTTAAATAGCCCTCAATCCCGGTGCCATCCCGCGCGGTATAACTGACTAATTTATGGTTTGACGGAGTCACGTCCTCTAAACCAGGATATTGTTCAAAGAGCATCACTAGAGACTTCTTAGGGCGATTCCCTAAAAAATAGGCACCGGGTATAAAGTCACTTTCTGTGTAGAGTAAGTAAGTTTCTTCGTTGTCGCTAAAATCAATCAGATAATTACTGGTATCGGGTAGGGCTTTATCTAACGCCGTTTGAAAGTTCTGATAGCTTTCATCCCAGTAAATTCTGCCGGTTGGGCTATTCGCATGGTGGATACCAATGACATCATTGAGCTTTGTAGAATAAATGAGTGAGCCGTCCACATCATAGTCAGGATCCTCGAATATTAACGTTGATACATGCGTGGTGATGTTCATTTTATATAAGGCTTTCTTGTCACCTTTATAAGCGCTATAGAACAATATATTAGGATCTTTAGCGAAACCTAGCGGATTGATGCTCGCTTCTTCAAGGGCGTTATGTTCGAACATCTTTTCCCAATTATCCTCGCCGGGAAGGCGATAACGGATTGACGCATCACCAGATTTATAGCTAAGCGCTTCGCCTAAACGCACGTTACCTTGGCGGTCTGCCATCCAACTACGTACTTGCATTTTACCTTTTTCAATGCGCACTCTTTTACGGGAATAGATATTTAATTTATACACCGACGGCACGTTGGCCACATCAAGATCAAGGGCGATCAATATATGGTCAGGGTCTTCTGGCAAAAAGGAAACAACGGTATCTTGAAATTGTGAGGCATGCTCATTTGAACGGCCAGATTTGGGTCTAAATAAATTTCTTTGTTTAACTTCATCACCGTCTACATCGATGGCAAGTAAGCGTGTTTCAGTGAACTTAACCGATCTTTGTCTACTGGCGAAACGCAGGCTCACTATTAAGGTTTTTTCATTGGCCCAGGTAAACCAATTTACTTTGACGTCTTCATTGTCTGACTTGACCAACATTTTTACTTTATTGGTTTTCAAATCTAAAACCGACAGTACAGATAGCTCAGGGTTGAGATAATTCTTGATAAAGGCGATACGCTCGCCATTGGGGGATATATCGGGCTTTACGACTAACGGCAGCCGGCTGTATTGGGTTGTGGGTAACTCAACACTGTGAGCCGGTAAGATGAGCAACAAGCTCAGTAATGCCAAGACGGCAGTTTGAATATACATAATACTCCTTATTGTTTAATACCATTCCTTAATAAGTACTTCATTGGCGATACTAACACTGACTCCAAGATGATGTCTTCAAAAGGGGACATCGATTATGGGGGATTTAACTTGTTTAGGAATGAGTTGTTATTGAGCGCAGGCAAATGAATGGAATGGTTGGAATTAATTATTCACAGAGTATTTATGTTACCAAAAATAGCCATAAATAATAAATATCTATAAAAATCATTAATTTAACTTGTCGGACTTCTTTACACTATAAAATTAGATAATACATAACTTGTTGATTATTAATTACTTTTTGTGGTGGCTGATTTATTGCTTAATCGCCGCGCGTCCAACGACTTGGGTGTGTGTAAAAAGTTCTAATAAATCAAATGGAAGTAGTAATGAAATTGATATCAGTAAATAAAATATTCTTAATTCTTGGCATTGTGTTATCTAGCGCACAAGCGAGTGCGGCATTAATCGGGGGGGAGCCGGCGAAAAACCTAAATGCAATCAGTTTCACTGAAAGCTACGCAGATGGACTTGGGCGGTATACCGTCACAAACGAATTAGACAATAGCTATTTAGCCGGCTTTGGCGTTACCAATATTGATACAACGGCAGAGATAGAGACCGTTGAAGATTGGGGCTCATATATTGAGAGTACTGGCGGCGGAAATGTTGGTGACAATTATTTTTACTATTTCGCTTACACGGTCAATGCAGAAAACTGGGCAACGCAAGTGCTTTATATAGAAGAGCCTAATAGCGAAAATGATGGCGGCGGTTTCTACAACCCAGCAGAATATACCGCGCAAGATTTATACGGAGATATCGATAATTTTTTCACCAACGGGGAAAATACCCTAAATTGGTATTCTGCTAATGATGGAGCGCTTTGGGGAGGTAATACTTGGGGTGGTTTCGTATTCAGGGGAGCCCAGCCTGCCTCTTCACTTTACGGCATACTAGCCTCTGAAGACCAAAGTACAGCTACGGTTTTCGCCAACGGCATTACGCCGACTAACGTCACCACAACCCCTGATGCGATCAATGTACCTGCACCTGGCGCATTAGGGTTGCTAGCAATGGGCATTTTGGGCACTGTGCTTCGTCGTCGTAAGCAATAGCCCATAGCTCGCAACTTAAATGCCAAATTACCTCGAAAATCTACTCATAAGTTTTCGTAATTTTGTCGCGAATGACCAAGTAACTGCAACTATAAGTGGTGTTTGCTTGGTAAATATATAGTCACACGTTATTCACTTTTAACGTTAAAAAATGATAATTCACATGGAAGCAGTAATGAAATTAATCTCTTTAAAACACGTATTTCCCGTTTTATGTTTAGGTGTAACCAGTATGAATACGGGTGCAACGGTTATCGATAATGTTGATAACCTGAATGGTATATATTTTACCGAAAGTTTTCAGGCTAGCTCTGAGCCGAGTAGCGCGACAAACTCTGAGCCCAGTAATGTTGTGCAGCCGTTAGACTCTCCAAATTTAGGAGTGATCTGTGATGATACTATTCTTTCCTCAATACCTTGCGGCGGCGGTGACGATGAAATCGATCCTGGTTATGCGGGCAAAGGGGTTGGAACATACACTGTCACTAACAATCTAGTGAACAGCACATTGGTTGGGTTTGGTATAACGAATGTGGATACCGTGGCATGGATTGACGATGAACTTGATGCTTGGGTTGGAAATCAATACGTTAGCTACACTGCTATGACGATCGATGCATCTAATTGGCAAACTCAAAAATTATACGGTGTAGATGATGAAGTGAACACCGCACAAGATTTGTACGGTGATATTGCTGACTTTTTTAAAGACGGTGAAAATACGTTGAATTGGTATAGCTACTTCGATGGGGCATTAGGATATGGTCAAACTTGGGGAGGGTTCAAATTTTATGGCGATGGGCCCCGCTCATCTTTATATGGCATATTAGAAGTTGATGGTTCATCAACCGTGTTCGCTAATGGCATTACGCCGACTAGCGTCACCACAACCCCTGATGCGACCAATGTACCTGCACCTGGCACGTTAGCTTTGCTAGCATTAGGCCTATTTGGCGTTGTACTTCGTCGTCGTAAATAGTGCCGCGTTAGGGCTAAAATTCAATAATTAAAATTAAATCAATTAACGGCAACCGCTTTTTTTAGCGGTTGCTCTGTTCACTTGATTCATCCGCTATAAACGCTCGCATAACATTAATCACTTCTTCTGTATGATCCAGAAAAGGTACATGGCTATCCGTATCTATGCTGTGAATACGTAAGTTATCGACATTAGCCTTGATTGCCTCGAAGGTATCTTGCGTAAACGCTTTATCCCGCTGTGACCAAATCAATAAACTCGGCACAGTGATATGGGTTTCTTTACTCGGCCAATAATGAGAGTCGTTGATAGCATCAAATTCGGGTACGTTAGCTTGATACCAATTCACCGCCCCTTGTGCAGCGCCCGGTTGTTGCCATGCGTTTAAAAACGCGAGCTTAAAATGCTCATCTACGTGCCCCTCTTCATATAAACGGGCACTGCCTCGCCAAATAAGTTCGGGCCCTTTGATGGCAAATAATAGATGCGCGTACCAACTATCCAGTTTATGCATGTAGTGAGACGCTTCCCGCTGGGATGTACTTGTGGATAGCACGTCTAGAAACACGTTAAAGGGTGGGGCGTTGATAATAATCAGCTTGCTGATTAATTCTGGTGATGTTTGCGCAACCGACCAGGCTAGCACACCGCCCCAATCATGCCCCACGAGTATCACCTTGTTATTGCGGGATAACTGCTCGATGAGTTGTCGTACGTCAGTCACCAATTTTTCAATTTTGTATTCAGACACATCAGCCGGTTTTTGGCTATAGCCATAGCCTCTATTGTCTGGTGCTACAACCTGATGATCTTGACTGAACTCACTCAATAAAGGATCCCAAGCGCTACCGAAATACGGAAAACCATGCAGAAATAACATCAGCGAGCCAGTCCCTTCTTGAACATAATGCATTCTTATTCCATTAACCGTCGTGTAATGGGCGGCATAGCCTAAATCATTGATCTTAGAACGCTGGGACTCGTCAATGACAGATAGCGAGGAATTATCCCGACAGCCTAAGGCCATGAGGGGCGTTAATATCAGTATTAATCGAACAATGTAATTAAAATTCATTATGTTAACTTCTCAGTAGAGACGGCTATCACTGGCAAAATAATATAGCAGGAATAGGTAGAGTTCTGTATTTTTTACTGATTTCTATCTATTTATTGTCATTATGTTGAATACTAAGTTTAGTAAATTATATTAGTTTTGTTATTGTAACTAATTGTATTTAAAATAATTTAATTCACTTCTCTTTCACTGTGAAATTAAATTTAAACAATTAATTTACATGTTAATATTGACTATTGAACATAAAGTCAATAACTTGGCGTTTATTGAATTTTTGTTTAATAGTGCTAGGCGTTTTGAGCGTTAACGTTAAGTACTTACATAAAAAAAGAGCCTAAAAAAGGACAGTCTAAGCATGTTAAAACTCAACAATACACACGAGCCTCAAACAATCGGTACAACTCAAAAAAGCCACATAACCCGCAAAACCCTTGGCGTTTTGTTCGCTATTCCCTTTGCCACCTCAGCTGTATCGCAGGCGGTTGAAGAACAAACACAAGCACACAAAGTGCCTACAGAATTAGAGATCATCGAAGTCACAGCACAAAAACGTGTTACGTCTTTGCAAGAAACTCCTATTGCGATTAGCGCATTTAGCCGTGCGATGCTTGACGATCAAGACATTGAAGATGCTCAAGACATTCAATATGCCGTACCCAATGCAATGGTATCTAATAACGCAGGCTATAACGTGCGGGGAGTGGGCGATAACGCCATTTCAGCTACTGCGGATCCTGGCTTAGGGGTGCATATCAACGGGGTGTATGTCACCGCTAATACCATTCAGAATGAGTTTTATGATCTTGAGTCGATTGAACTATTGCGCGGCCCCCAAGGGACATTGTTCGGGCGCAATACCACAGCTGGGGTGCTCAACTCGATTACGCGCAAACCAACGGATGTATTCGAAGCGGCACTGACTACGGAAATTGCCAGCTTTAACGGTTTAAGAACCAAGGGGTACGTGAATATTCCTTTAAGTGATGCTGTGCTCCAGCGCTTTGCATTTAATACTGTGAAACGTGATGGTTATACTGAAAATGTGGCACCGAATGTGGGTTTTGACAGCATTGACGGGCGAGATCAGTTTTCAATTCGCAGCTCCACCACGTTTGATTTTAGCGAAAATGCCAATGGCTTTTTATTCGCACAATATTTTAAAGAAAATAGTGATCGTGCACCGCGCACAGGCGTGTTGTGTACCTCTGATCCTGTACTAGGCTGTGATAACGCCACTGTATCAAGTCAGTATCCGAATTCAGATTTTACCGACGGTTCTTTAGCTAACGGCGCTTTGGCCCCCACGTTAGCGGCGCTTGGTTTTGCCACGCGCTCAGACTTTTATAACACCAACTTAGATGGTTCGGCGCGAGTGAATCCCATCGATCCTCGAAAAGTACGTCAAGACTATCAACCTAGGTTTGATGTCGAAGACTTGCTTATTTCATTTGAGTTTAACTACGACTTTGGCGAACACGTTTTTACTTCTGTCACGGCGTACCATGATCGCTCGTCACAAGCATTTGCTGATTTTGATAACGCCGATGGTGCAGACGCGTTATTTATTCCTCAAAGTTTGCTGTTGCCCGAGGGGAGAACAGAGCCTACTACTCGTTATAGTACGGCGCGCTCCAGTGAATCTGAAAGTGAACAGTGGAGCCAAGAGTTGCGCTTTGCATCTTTTAAAGACGGCCCATTTAACTATACCGCTGGGGTGTTTTATTTACAGTACGATGCTGAGTCTTACGGGAAATTCTATCAACCTGAAATGACCGCAATTGCTGGCGCGTTGGGCTTACCCGACGAACTAGCACTGTTCAACTTCGATACGCCAGATATTGCAACCACGTCTTGGGCCATATTCACCGAAGCGTATTACGACATAAGTGAAGACTTAACCTTAACCATGGGGCTGCGTTATACCGAAGATGACAAAGAAGTCGTGACCCGAGCGATTTCGCCTCTTTCCTTTTTAGACCCAAGATTTGATATTAACAACAGTTATGTAGATGGCGAGGGGGCTTGGGAGGAGTTCACCGGTAAAATCGGCCTAAGCTATAGCCCAAACCTAGACATGACGGATGAAACATTATTTTTCGGTACTTTATCGCGTGGTTATAAAGGCGGGGGCATTAACCCTGGGGCCAGTGATTCAGCGTTCCCAACCTTTGACCCCGAATATATCAACGCCTTAGAAGTCGGGACCAAAAACACCTTTGCTAAGCGTTCACTGCAGGCCAATGTCACTGTATTTATGTACCAATACGATGGTTTACAGGTAGGGGGAATTTTAGGAGACGGTGCAACCTTTAATACCAATGTTGATGCGGACGTTGCTGGCGCTGAGTTTGAGTTTTTGGCGTTACCAATGGATGGTTTGCGCATCAATCTGAATTTGGCCTTATTAGACTCAGAAATTAACGAAGACTTTTTCACTTCACCGGACATTGCCGATCCCTCAGGCTCAGACCCTGTAAATTTAAACGGTAAAACGCTGACGTTCTCTCCCGAAAAATCCGTGCAATTTGGCATCCAGTACACCCATGAAATCAGCAGTAATTGGGAAATCGCCTACCGGGCGCAAACCTTTTGGCAAGATGAATTCTACAGCCGTTTATACAACGTACCCTCAGATAAGCAAGAGGGTTGGCAGCAAACCGATGTCAGTGTGACCCTAAGGGACATGGACGATGTGTGGGAGTTTGAAGTGTTTGTGAAAAACGCTTCTGATGAAGCCTCGATCACGGGCTCTAGCGTAGCGAACTCGCTGGTAGGTCGTTACCGTACGCCGCTGTATTTAGACCCGCGCACTTATGGGGTGCGCGCGACGTATCATTTTAACTAAGCAGTGAATAGCAATAGAACAGGGGCTTTACGATATTTTTTAATGAGGGCCCCTAATACGAGCCTTTAAAAAGCCCTGCATTGCAGCGCGTAAATTGGGCCCAGGTGCAACATTGCCACTGTTCGGTAGCGGTTAATCCTATTCGTACTGTTGTGTGTTTTACCGTTGTTTTTTACGCGCGCTCTATTCATTTGATGCATAGGCGCGCGATGAATTTAAGCATTTTATCAACGTAGGATATGTAATTATCCTATGAAAGACGCCGTTGTCTTAATACAAAGGAAGAAACTCGTGGTTAGATTATCGTTAGGTTTATTGTCGGTGCTCACTCTGGCTGGTTGTTCATGGTTCTCAGCTGAGCCAAGCCGGGTTGAAAACCCAGTCGTACGCGGTGTGGATTACGTAGGCATGACGGTGAGCAACTTAGAGCGCTCGTCAGTGTTGTACCAAAAAGCAGCAGATTTAACTCCCTCGGATATCACGCAAATTGACAGTCATCCGGTTGTGAATAGCTTGGTCGGTAGAGATGGCGCAAAAGCGAAAAGCCGCTTACTAACAAGCGTAAATGCCCAGCTTAAATTGACGGAATTTACGCAACCCGCCGCCAAAGCGGCAAATACACCACATCTTGAGGTATATGGCCCTGGCATTGCTCATGTGTGTTATCAGGTCGCTAAGCATACTCACACCTATGAAACCTTTTTAGCAAATGGCGCGACGCCTATTGGCGACCCAGAAATGATCCATCTAAACCCTAAAAACCCTGTTTATTATGCCTACGCTCATGACCCTGATCACATCTTGTTCGAAGTAGAGCATGTAGATGTACAAGCGTTAGAGTTACCCACACCCCCAAAAAATGAATATCGTATTCGCCATGTGTCTTTAGCTACCACCGACATGGATCGCAGCGTGGATTTTTACTCCCACTTGCTAGAAACCAAAGATCCTCGTCGAGCGGGTAGTTTAATAAAACTGTCGGGTGAAAAGCTCGACAAAATAGCAGGCCAAAAAGATGCCGCAATAGAAATGGCTTGGTTTCAAATACGTAATTTAGAATTAGAGATCATCCAGTACCATTCGCCACAGCCAGCGCCACTGAATACGCCGCGCCCCTTTGATGCATTAGGCTACAACTCTGTCGTGTTTGATGTGACGGATTTGGCGGCGGCTAAAGCTTTGTTGCTAGAAGCGGGCGGCACGCTGGTGAGTGATGCACGCCCCATGGACGGCGGTTACATAATGTATGGGCGAGACCTAGACGGCAACCTATTAGGCTTTCAAAAGTCTGCAGACGGCTCACCTTACTCTTCACAGCAATTTGCAGATAACGGAATTTAACCAGCTATGACCAACGCTCGGCATTTTAAGTATTACCGATCTATCCTTAAGAGAAAATACACAGCATGATTTCTCGTATCGCACACTGGCTAATGGTGGTTTTGTTTTTACTCATTGGCATGTTTTTGACTTTGGCCGGGGGCTACTTGGCGTTTTTGGGTGGCAGTTTTTATTATGTGGCTGCAGGCATTGCTCTTATTGCCAGCGCTGTCTACATGATTAAAGGCAACACCTTAGCCTATAAACTATATGCAGGCTTACTGTTGGTTACGCTTGTTTGGGCAACCTATGAGTCAGATTTATATTGGTTGGCATTTTTGCCTAGGGTCGCCACTTGGCTTGTGCTGGGCTTGTGGTTTATTACGCCTTGGTACCGCGCAAGCCTAAAACCTGCTGACATGCATCGGACTGTTAATCGCAAGTGGATAGCGCTACCCATCGGCCTTAGTTCCGCTGTTTTACTGTTGAGTATTTTTCAGGGCTATGAGCAGAACGGCACTGGTACTATGCGCCCGCTACCTGACACCGCTGACGTCACGGATTGGCAAAATTACGGCAACACAGACGGCGGTAGCCGCTTCGCCCAATTAGAACAGATAAACACAGAAACTGTGGGTAAGTTAAAAGAAGTATGGCGTTATCGTACAGGTGTCGAGAAGACATTTAAAATGACCCCGTTACAAGTGAACGATCTTCTTTATATCTGCGGCGCATCCAATGTATTGATGGCCGTTAACAGTGATAACGGTGAAGAGGCATGGCGCTACGACCCCGAAGCGATCCCTTCTGGTAGTAACCAATATGCAGAAACGTGCCGTGGTGTCAGTTATCACGAGGCGCCAACGAATTACGTCGGGCAATGCCCAACACGAATTTTAGTTGGCACTGTGGATGCAAGATTGATTGCGGTGGATGCTGTTACTGGTGCTTTATGCACAGATTTTGGCGAAAACGGCGCAGTGGATTTAACCCATGGTTTGGGCTTACACGAATTAGGAGAGTATTACGTGACCTCGCCGCCGCTGATTGCTGATGATGTAGCCGTTGTCGGTGGGCTGGTGGCAGATACCCAAGATCTCGGCTTACCCTCAGGTGTGGTTAGGGCATTTAATGCTATCACAGGGGAATTCGTCTGGGCATGGGATTTGGGCAACCCTGGCTATTATGGCGAACCCAAAGAAGGCGAAATATACACGCCAGGCACACCCAATGTGTGGACGATTATGAGTTACGACCCGGAGCTTGATCTTATTTATGCACCAACTGGCAATGCCTCACCAGATTATTGGGGCGGTGTAAGGCGCGACTATGATGATGGTTGGTCATCGGCCATTGTTGCGCTAGATGGTGCCAGCGGCGTGCCGCGCTGGAAATACCAAACGGTGCATCATGACGTGTGGGATTACGACTTGCCCGCTCAGCCTGTATTGGTGGATGTAGAGCGAGACGGTGAAATGGTGCCCTCAGTGGCGGTTCCTACAAAAATGGGCGATATATTCTTGCTTGATAGACGTGACGGTACGCCAGTGCATCCCATTGAAGAGCGGCCGGTTCCCCAAAGCGAACTATACGGCGAGCGCCTTTCTGCCACGCAACCATTTTCCCCACTACCCAACTTTCATCCCTTTAGGCATGAAGAGGACATGTGGGGCCTCACGCCTTTGGACCAACTTCTGTGCCGAGTTGAATATAAGATCATGAATTACGAAGGCATGTTTACGCCACCCTCTGCTGATGGCCCACTGTTAATAGGCGGCACTATGTTAGCACCAGGTAATTTCGGAGGCTTTAACTGGGGGAGTGTTTCAGTAGATGCGGACAATGGGTTGCTCGTAGCTGCACCGCAAATGTTGGCTCATCGCCTAAATATGGTCACCCCGGAACAAGTGGCAAAAGCAGGCCCAATTGCGCAATATTTATTGGGCCCAAATCACCCTGCGGTTAGGATGGACCTTAATGCACCTATGCCTGAGTCACGCGAGGCAGACCCGAATGATCCATACGATCACGTGCGTATTAAATATTACGGTTGGCCAGAACCCTTTATGTCTAAGCTGGGCACACGCGTGCCTTGTTTTGAGCCGCCTTGGGCGCGTATCGCCGTAATGGATCTCAACACCAAAGAACTGCTTTGGAGCCGCCCCTTAGGCAGTATGCAGCATACAGGGCCATTTGGTATTCGTTCAGGGTTACCCATAGAAGTGGGCGTAGCGGTAAGAGCGGGCACCTTGACCACTCGTGGCGGTCTGACCTTTATTAGTTCCACAATGGATGCCACGGTGCGCGCCTATGATGTGCGCACGGGGGAAATCAAGTGGCACGATACTTTGCCAGGTCACGGCCAATCAACGCCTATGAGTTATCAGTCAAACAAAACGGGCAAGCAATATATCGTGGTGACTGTGCCCAATCCCAGTTGGACTTATCCAAGAGATCCAGAGACCAACACCTACGAAGATTCACGCAGTCCACGGGATGGTAAAGGGGGCTATGTTATTGCTTACGCGCTGGAAGATTAGTCAGTGGTACTAACTAGCCTTTTTCTTCTTGCGCCATTTCTTTTTGTACGCAGGTTTGGTTGAGGCAAGGCCTGCAAACTGACTGGTATCGATGCGCTGACTAGCGTTGATTAACTCGCCAATGGTGTGCGTAAGCGGTTGCATAAAATCTTGATAGCGCATTTTCCGCTGAGATATTTTATCCAAATTTGCTTCCCAAATAGCGGTCATATCGGGCTGGGTTGATTCGCTGGGCAGGGCATTTATCAGCGCCTTGCCCGTGGATGTGGCGTGTATTTCCTTGCCATTTTTTTGCATAAATTGGCGCTTAAACAATAAATCAATAATCGAGGCTCTGGTTGCCTCTGTGCCTAAACCGTCCGTGTCTTTAAGAATTTTCTTGATGTTAGCGTCCTGCACATAGCGGGCGATGCCTGTCATAGCGGCAAGTAAGGTTGCTTCGGTAAAATGCTTAGGTGGCGTGGTTTGCTTTTCCACTAACTGAGAATCAATACAATCGAGCACTTGGCCTTTTACCAAAGAGGGCAGAGCAGGCTCGTGCTTAGCTTCACTCTGCTTTGTTAATTCCAACCAGCCTTTATCTGTGGTGGCTTTTGCTTTGGCTATAAAAGTGCCTCCGGCGATGCTGACGACTGCTGTCTGCTCTTGATATTTATGGGGGCCATAAAACTGCATGATGTACTGGGTCGCAATCAGTTGATAAATTTTCGCCTCATCGCCACTTAAGCTTGATATAGCCTTGTTGCGGGAGGTGGGAATAATCGCATGGTGAGCATCTACTTTGCTGTCGTTCCAGGCTTTTGACTTGAGCTTGCTATTGGCATTGTCCACAGCGCTTTTCTGGTCAGGAGCATTGGCTTTTATCGCACTTAATACGTTTTGAGCATCCTTGAAATGCTCCACGGGTAAATAACGCGAATCAGAACGAGGGTAGGTAATTAATTGATGTCGCTCGTACAACGACTGGCACACATTCAATACTGCCTTAGGTGACAAGTTAAAGCGTTTCGATGCATCGATTTGCAGCGCCGACAGGTTGTAGGGCAGGGGCGGCGGACTTTGCTTGTCTTTCACTGTGTATGATTCGACTATCCCCGGCTGGCCCCGGGTTTTATTGACCACGGTTTCTGCGAGTTTCTTAACAATCACGCGACCTTCTTCATCCTGATAAGGCTCGCAAGCTGCACTTGGCTGCCATTTTGCTGTGAACGTTTGCGGTGCTTGTTCGGTTTGAGTGGCGAGTGTAGCCATGACTTCATAGAAGGGCTTCGACTCAAACTGGGCTATTTCTGCATCCCGCCTGACGACTAAACCAAGTACTGGAGTTTGTACTCGGCCGACCGACAGCACTCCTGAGTACCCGCCGCGCTGGCCGAGTAGAGTGTAAGCACGGGTTAAGTTAAGCCCATATAGCCAATCTGCTCTTGAGCGTGCAAGGGCAGAAATAGACAAGCCGGTAAATTCGCGATTCGGGCGAATATTCGTTAGCGACTTTTTAACCGCATTTAAGTTTAAATCGTTGATAAGCAAGCGCCCAGCGTTATCGATAATATCGCGTTTTACCTTGCAGTAGGTGATGACTTCGTCGACCAGTAACTGGCCCTCGCGGTCTGGATCGCCAGCATTAATCACCTTGGTGGCTGTTTTCAATAAACGCTTTATCACTGATAACTGTTTATTGGTGCCTTTTTTGGGAACCAATATCCAGTCTTGGGGGACAATGGGTAAATGCTGTAGCGCCCATTTTGCATAAGCTGGGTCGTATTTGTCGGGCTCTGCTTGTTCAAGCAAATGACCTATACACCAAGTTACGCAGCCGCCATTTGCAAGCTGAATATAACCGTCTTGTTTCTGTTGTGGGCCGCTGAAGCCTTGCGCTATTGCGCGGCCTAAACTGGGCTTTTCCGCTATATATAGGATCATGAAAATGGTGCTTAAGGTAATGAAGCTGTATGTAAAAACAGTAGTGTAGCAATTAATTTTACTTCGGTGTAGCTAGAGCGATTTGTTTCTCAACGCCATGTCGCTTTAACAATTTCAAAATGCGCCTAGTTGAAACAGGGCGCGCGCAAGGGAAACCGTATTCATAAATACCAAAAAGAAGTGGTTTTTTGTTTTCGCCTTTGTATAATCAATGTTAACAATAAACAATTTTCAAAGTGAGCGCAGATGAAATGCAGTAATGGTAAAAGCACGCAACCAAAACTTATGTCGCGCCGGGCGGCACTTAAATTTGTCGGAGCCGGTGTAGGAGCTGGAGTGCTTGCAGCAAGTTCAGGCTGCGCTCGCTCGTTGCGAAATCAAAAAGCAGATACCGCACTCGCAGAATTGGCGGTAAATACTGACGCTAGCCATGTTACCCAAATGCAGGATAATTGGCAGCAAACCCATGATCGTGTTTGGCTCGGTGGTGAGTTTTGGGCTAACCCGATGGAAGATTGGCAGGTAAAGGAAGGCCATGCTCATTGTATTAATCCTGGTGGAAATCGCAGTGTTCATTCGCTAACGCATCAGTTAAAACATAAACAAGGTAGCTTTGAAATACGTGTACGCTTGCAAAGTCTAGCGCCAAATGAAAACGACGGTGGTGGCGGTGTGCGCCTAGGCGTGCGCAGCGAGCTGAATGAATACCGCAGTAATTGTTTTGTGCGCGAAGGATATGATGTTGGTGTGATTAAAAACACCTTAATTGTTGGCAGCGAGCGAATACCTCTGAAAATTGATATTGCTGATAAACCAGTGGACTTAATCATTATGGGTAAGCCGCAGGTCGGCGCAATGTTACTCGACGTAGAGGTGCATCTTGCAGAAAATCAACGTTTACTTGTGGAGCATTCGTTGCTGGTATCAGCAGATGAAGTGCTCGGCAACGTAGCTCTTGTGAGTAACTTTGCTTTGCCAGCAACTGATTTTCAAAGCGATGCAAAGGAGCACAACGGTAGCCGCTACCGTTTTAGTGACTGGCGTATGGCGGGGAGCGCGTTCGAATATTTACCAGAGCAGCGCTTCGGACCCATTTTGTGGACTATGTATACCTTGAGCGATTCCCAAAGTGAAAAAGGATTTGTGCTCAAACTCAGTGCCTTACTGGGGCCTTTGGGTGCAAAAGATAATCAAAGCGTTGAGCTTCAAGTTAAGCGCCGTGGTCAGTGGGCGTCATTGGGGCACAGCCAAATTGATCCCGCTGCATCATTAGCGAGCTTCACCCACGAAAACTGGGACGAGAGCCAAAGTGCGGAGTTTCGAGTGGTATATAATCAATTACTCAAAGATGGCTCACACACCACAGACATATATTCTGGCACCATTCAAGCGGATCCCAAAGGTCGGCCTTTGCGTATGGCATCATTGACCTGCCAAAACGACTATGCGTTTCCCTATGCTCCGGTGGCTGAAAATCTACAAAAGCTTAACCCAGATTTAGTGTTTTTCTCCGGCGATCAGCTATACGAACATCACGGTGGGTTTGGTTATGTTAGGGCGCCAGCGCAGCGTGCAACACTGAACTATTTGCGCATGTACTATCAATTTGGTTGGTCATTCAGAGAGATAATGCGCGATCGACCCACTGTGTGTCTACCGGATGACCACGATGTATTACAAGGTAATTTATGGGGTGAGGGCGGTGCACCTATGCAACACATTGAACGTGACCCGTCAGCGAGTATTTTGGGGGGCTATATTCAACCTGTGTCTATGGTTAACGTGGTACATAAAACGAATACGGCGCATCACCCAACAGGATTTGATACAACGCCAAATCCAAGCGGTATTAGTAGCTACTATGGAAGCTTGATCTACGGTGATGTAGGATTTGCGATATTAGCTGACCGCCAATGGAAGAGTGCGCCTGAGGGAATTGGCGTTGTAGTGGGGGCAACGGGGCAAGATGAAGCACCTGGTTATGTTAACCCTGATTTTGATGGTCCGGACTTAGCCTTGTTAGGTCAACGTCAAGAGGAATATTTAAAGCAATGGGGCCAGGATTGGCGCGGCCATAAACTAAAAGCGGTGCTGAGCCAAACGGTATTTGCAGGCATTGCGACACATCAACCGCGGCCTGACCGTTATTTGAAGTACGACTTTGATAGCAGTGGTTGGCCGGCATCGGCAAGAAACAATGCCATCGATATTATGCGCGAGTCTGCAGCGTTACATATATGTGGCGATACGCATTTAGGTACACTGTCGCAATATGGCGTGCATAATCAACGGGACAGTAATTGGGCATTTTGTAGCCCAGCTATTGCTGCAGGTTGGCCGCGCTGGTGGAAGCCCGATGCGGTAGGTTTCGACGTTAAAAATCGCCCCGAGCATGGTTTAGCTAATACGGGCGAATATCTGGATGCGTTCGGCAATAAGATGTACGTTTACGCCGTCGCGAACCCGCTGGTAGGGAAATCGGCCAACCGCTATGTGCAAGCGCATGAAAAGGGCAGTGGTTTTAGTATGATCACGTTTGATATCGAAAAACAAACATATACCTTAGAAGCCTACAAATTCTTGATTGATGTAACTGACAATAAAGCAACAAACCAATATGACGGCTGGCCGGTGACCATTCACAAAGATGAAAACCGTGGTATGAATCAGCTGCGCTAAGCAAAATTGTTGTCGTGTCTTTTGAAAAGGCACGACTCTTTTGCGTCCTCAATCATTAACTTTTATTCACTTTTGGTATTTTTCGTTAGAACTTTTTGTACATAAATACATCATTTACCCACTTTATTTATTTACAAAACATTTACTTTAGTGCTCGCCTTTGTGCTATTCCACTCTGAATTTTCATAGCCATCTTTATGAAAAATATAGCTATTTTATTAGTTTTCGATCGTTATCTCGTGGCTTTGGCATGTGTATCGTTTAAGAATTGTCCAATATTTAACTGTGCTCACGTCATTAACAAAGAGTTGACAACTGCTACTCAATTTTGGGAATATGCCCGTCATTGGGGCATATGCCCAATTGAGAATTTGGTACTGGTTTATTGCCTGAGTGCGTTCGGCATTATTGTTCGAAGCAAATCACATCTAGGCCTTAGTACTTACTAACGCTCTACTCGCTATTTGAGTTTCGCGCTGACAGAAATCGACAGCAGGTTGGATAAACAATATGACGTCTCAAACGCATAACAGCAGTATCGGGAATATTAGCGAAGAACAGCTACCTATTCCTAAACACAAATTAAAAGGTTGGACCCACTTTTTAGGTCTGTACGCTGGTGAGCATGTTGCCGCGACGGAATTCGTCTTCGGCGCAACGTTTGTGGCTCTTGGCGCCACCATGACCGACATTTTACTGGGCTTGTTAATCGGTAATATTCTAGCGGTACTAAGCTGGACCTTTATCACTACGCCCATCGCGGTTGAAACTCGATTAAGCCTATACACTTACCTGCAAAAAATTGCCGGTGACTCAATGACTAAGCTCTACAATTGGGCGAACGTTATTATTTTTACTGTTATATCCGCCGCCATGATCACCGTTTCGGCGACAGCAGTGCGATTCGCTTTTGATATTCCAGCTCAGCTCAATTGGTACCCCACCAATGCTTGGTTTGTGGCTATCGTCTTGGCGGTTGGGGTTATCGTGGTGTTGGTGGCTATGTATGGTTTTACCGCAGTATCTAATTTCTCTGGCATTTGTGCGCCATGGTTGCTTGTAATGTTTGTGAGTGGCCCATTAATTTTGATGCCAGCTTTGGCGGACTCTGTTATCGGCCAAACCGGACTCAGTAGTTGGTCTGATTTTATGCACATAGGCAGTATTTCCGTATGGACGGGGCTAGATGCCAATGGTGAGCCAGGTATTGGCTTGCTAGAAGTCATTGGCTTTTCTTGGGCTGCCAACACAATCACCCACTTCGGTTTAATTGATATGGCTATTTTACGCTACGCCCGCAAGCGTTCGTACGGTGTGTGCACCTCGGCCGGCATGTTATTTGGTCACTATATCGCGTGGATTTCTGCCGGTATCATGGGCGCAGGCACAGCTGTTATCGTGCAAAAATCGATTGTGGAATTAGATCCAGGTGACGTGGCATACCATGCATTAGGTTTATCCGGTTTAGTGATTGTTATTGTTGCGGGTTGGACCACAGCGAACGCGAACCTGTATCGTGCTGGCTTGGCTGCTCAAGCCATTTTTAAAGACCATTCACGTACCAAAACGACCTTAACCGTAGGTTTAGTCACTGTGTGTGTGGCATGTTTTCCTTTCGTGTTTACCAAGCTTTTGCCTTTGTTGACCTATGCCGGTTTATTGGTGGTACCAGTGGGAGCAATCGTGTTCGCTGAGCATTTTATCTTCCCGCGTATTGGTTATACGCGTTACTGGGTGGCATATCGTCAGCTAACACATAGCAGACCAGCTGTTGTGGCTTGGGGCTTGGGTTTAGCGTTTGGTTTTGGCTTAAATGCGTTGGATATTTTGTCTTTCTACTATCTGTTTATACCAACGTGGTTCTTCACCATCTTTGTATATACCGTTATGGCGAAACGTCATGGCGCGGCTGAAAAGTACCCAGAAGAGCAAGCAAAAATGGAAGCGTTCAATCAAAGTGTGGAGCTTCACCAAGAAGAGCAAGCTCGAAACGAACCTGACCCTGTTATACATATATCAAAATTAACCAAGTCGTTACGTGTGATATCGATTGCCAGCTTAGTTGTTACGTTTGCTTTGGCGTGCAACACCATGTTTTTTAGTGCTGACCTTTCTGGCTACGAAGTGAACAGGGACATGTTTTTCAATGTCGGTTTCGCTTGCACACTTATTTACTTTTTCACCGCTTATTGGGCCATGCAGCGTAAAAAAATAGCTGTCGGCGCCAACGTTTAGGACATCATCATGACTATCGAAAACACTATTGTATTAAACCAAGCAAATTTACCGTCATTACCTAAAAGTATTACCGTTCCAAATTATGACCGTAGCAAAGTGACATCAGGCATCGTGCATATTGGGGTTGGAGGATTTCATCGTTCTCATGAAGCGTTTTATACAGATGAATATATGCAGCAAAGCGGTGATTTATCTTGGGGAATTTGCGGGGTAGGGTTGCGCGAAGGCGACCGTAAAATGCAGTCAATTCTTAAAGATCAAGATTACTTATACACCTTGATAGTCAGGCACCCAAATGGCCAAGTTGAAAATCGTGTAATTGGTTGTTTGACCGACTTTTTACTTAGCTGCGATGCACCGCAAAAAGTCGTCGATAAGATGGCAAGCGACGAAACCAAAATCGTGTCTTTGACCATCACCGAAGGGGGATATAACTTCAATCCCGTGACAGACGAGTTCGATTTCACCCACCCTGATGTGGTGCATGACTTGGCAAATCCTGGCTCGCCTCGATTAGTATTTGGTTATCTAGCAGCGGCGTTAAAAGTACGCAAAGACGCAGGTAAAAAGCCATTTACAGTGCAATCTTGTGACAACATTCAGCACAACGGTAATATGACTCGCAAGATGCTGTTGGCCTACGTAGGGCAGTTTGACCAAGACTTAGCTGAATGGATTTCACAAAACGTAGCGTTTCCAAATGCCATGGTTGACCGCATTACACCGGCTACTACCCCTGCTGATATGGCTTACTTGGCCGACGAAGTTGGCGTGAAAGACAACTGGCCTGTGGTGTGTGAACCTTTTATCCAGTGGATCATTGAAGATAAGTTCAGCGATGCCCGCCCTATGTGGGAACAAGTGGGTGCGCAGTTTGTAACGGATGTGACTCCTTATGAGAAAATGAAAATACGTCTTCTTAATGCGGGCCATTCAGTACTAGGTATTCTTGGCTCGATCGAAAAACAGGAAACGATTGATGGTGCAGTGCAAGAGCCTCTTTTCGCGCGCTATTTACGTTTGTTTATGGACTCTGAAGTCACGCCTATTCTTGACCCAGTGGATGGCATTGATTTAACCGAATACAAAGATGTGTTGTTTGAGCGTTTTGCTAACCCGAACATCAAGGATAACTTGTCGCGTATTTGCTTAGAAAGTTCGTCAAAAGTGTCTACCTTTTTGTTACCGACGTTACTGCAAAATCTTGCGAACGGCGGCGAAATTAAGTGTGCAACACTGGTGATAGCTGCTTGGTGCTACTACAGCGACAAGCAAGTGAATAAAAACGGTAAAGCGCTGGATATTAACGACGTGATGTCAGCTGACTTGCATAAAGCAGCACAGCAAACCGCCAACGATCCTCTAGCTTTTTTGCAGCTTGATAGCATTTTCGCAGAAGTGAAAAAACAGCCTAGATTTGTAACAGAATATCAGAAGCAAATTGAAGCACTTTACGCAAATAGCGACATAAAAAGCCAGATGCAAGACGTTCTAGCTCAAGCCCAGTAAAGCGCGAGTTATATGCCCCGGTTTTCGTTACTTTACGAAAACCGGGAATGCCCGAGTTTCCTCTCTTGCTATTTTTATCCCCTTAGGCAAGTAAATTCCATACCTAACTTGCATCTCACTTGATTCAGCCTTATCTCATTGAAAACAAACTACTGATGGCTTGTTCATCAAATAATAAAAAATGAGGTGTTATGTCTGATTTACTGCAAGATTTACAGTGGCGCTATGCAACCAAAAAATTTGATCCAAACAAGGCGGTTGCGCAAGAGAAAGTTGATTTTATTCTGGAGGCTATTCGCCTAAGCGCGAGCTCTAGCGGTTTACAACCTTATGAAGTGTTCGTGGTCACCAATAAAGATATTCGCGCGAAAATCGTCCCTCATGCATGGGGACAACAGCAAATCGTTGATGCGTCTCATGTATTGGTATTCGCCGCTTGGGATAACTACACGGCTGAGCGCATCAATAATATGTTTGATTTAGTCAATGAAGAGCGCGGCTTTAGCAACCTAGGTTGGGAAGATTATCGCAATATGTTGCTTAATACTTATCCACAGCGGGACGCAGAAACCAATTTTGAGCATGCCGCTCGTCAGGCTTATATCGGTTTAGGTTCCGCTTTGATTGCTGCCGCTGATGCGAAAGTAGATAGCACCCCGATGGAGGGTTTTGTACCTAAAGAAGTTGATGAAATCTTGGGGCTAAAAGAAAAAGGCTTGCGTTCGGTGGTGATTTTACCTTTGGGTTATCGCGCAGAAGAAGGTGATTGGTTAGTGAACTTGAAAAAAGTGCGCCGCAGCGAAGAAGACTTTATCACCAACGTCGCTTAAGGCGTTTAGCAGATTAGGTTACCGGATCAAGTGACGGCAAAGAAGCGTAAAGCGCGAGTGGGATAATCCTGACTCGCGTTTTTTATGGGCGTTCGCTAAGTTGCTGTTGTGCCAATGAGGATTGCCTTTCTCTTCACGGGGAAATGTTTATGCAGTGAATATACGCTGTGCATGGGTTGTCAGCCCAGAGGTAACACTGCCGAAATGATCACCAATCACAATGTCTAAATCAGGAAAGGCCGAGTTTATCCATTGCTGTACTACAGGGGACATCGCCGTACCACCTGTGACATAAAGCACGTCTGGTGTGGCACCCGCTTGGGTGATGGCTTCTTTCATTAAGCGCTCAAACTTACTTAGCTCATCGGCAATAGCATCGCTAAGCTGTGCGCGGCTAACGGGTATATCGAGGCCAGCTTCAATATAATGCAAGGGCAGCAGAATATCTTGCTGATCCGATAGCAGTATTTTTGCCTTTTCTGCACTGCGACTAACACGCAAACCAAATTTTCCGTCACGTAGGGTTTTTAAGCGATTCAGCTTTGGGTTGGGGCTGATGCGGCAATACTCTGAAATGTCTTTGCCCGTTAGGCGCCCGTTGAACTCTTGCTGGGCGGCTACATCGTTAACGCTTACCGCTTGTTTAAACAAATGGTTCGGTACGGGTAAGCCATTATTTAGTACCGTATTTTTACCAAATTCCGGCATGAGCGCCATCAGTGCCAGTTTATTGTCTAAATCGATACCGCCGATACGTTTACCCGTGTGGCTCAAAATACAATCTTGTCTGTCGATTAAGTGCACGTAACTTGGTCCGACCTTGATCATGGAGCAGTCCGTGGTACCCCCGCCTAAATCCAGAATAAGCACCAGCTTGTCTTCGTTTAATTGGCGCTCATAATCGTAGGCGGCGGCCACAGGCTCCATCAAAAATTGCACTTCTTTAAAGCCAACTTTAGCTGCGGCGCTATCAATGATGCTCAGGGCTTGTTTGTTGCCGTCTTTACCTAATAGCCCGTGAAAGTTAACAGGGCGACCAATCATAATTTGACTGAACTCTTGTTGCTTAATGCATTCTGCTTCTTGCTTAATAAAGGCCAACATTTTTTCAACAATGGTGATGAACACGGCTCTTTGCGTAGCGTTGATGTCTGCCCCTAAAAACGATTTGGGGGATTTAATATAAAAGCCACTTTCGGGATCCGAGACATGGGTAAGCTCAGCCTCCTCCCCGAAGATAACGTCACCATTGGCCGCAAGCGCTTGCACTATGCTTTGTGCTCGCTGATCGTTAGCTGTGTTTAAGCGGTGCGCTTTACGCAGCTGTTTGCGCGCAATATTCACCAGTTGCTCATGATTGAGTGAAGTAGATACTCGTGGATCTTCCTTTAAAGCGCAGATCTGCTTAGCAATTAAATCCGTAGTTAAATTGGCAGGTGTACTATTGCTGTGTTCAATAAACAGCGACGAAGGTAAACGAGATTTCCCATCTTCAAGGGGAATAAGTGCGGGAGTATTGTTTTCGATAACGGCGATAGAACAGTTTGACGTGCCAAAGTCGAGGCCTGCGAACATTCAAAAGATCCTTTAGGGACTGAGATAATGCCCGGCATTTTAATATAAAGCGTCGCCATTAATTGTTATTTAAATGTTGTCAGTAGGGCCATGATCATCGAATGCACCTAAAGTCTTGGTTAATTTCATTGCAATAAGTATGTCGGGTTGTTATCAATAGCCCAATTAATAAACCCAAAATAAACAGTTGAGTGTGGATATGGATATGAAGAAAGTGATGTTAGTGGGGGCAGTGTTTTTGGCTGTTGTTTATTTTGGTGGTTCAATGCTGGCGACGCAAAAAGCGGAAGAAGCCATGCAAGCGGTCGTAAATGAAACTCGTGGATTTGGGGCCCAGATAAGCTACGACGACTTATCTGCTTCGGTATTTGGTAGCGTCACGATCGACGATTTGGTGATTGATACCCGTATCGGTAAAGTGCTTATCGATGAATTGTACATTGAAGAGTTTGAGCAAGAACAGAATATGCTGTCTGAAATCGCCATGGAAGCGGACGATATTCGAGTGACTGGATTCCCTATGAATAATTCCCCTAGGGATTTATTTGAAGCCTTTATTTATTTGCTCCAGCAAGAGGGCAATGAAATTGATCTCGCGCTGGCGCTAGAAATTGATATTGATGAGGATGAAGCAGAGTTAGAAGCGCTGAGTATTGATGGTGATAATATCGGCGAGTTGCATGCTTCCATTAAGATGCGCGGCCTTAAAAAACTGCAAGACTTACAAAACCAAAGCCCGTTGTTGATGGGCACCGTCATGCTGCAGGAATTGGTTGTGCATGAAGCATCTTTGTCTCTAGAAGATGATGGTATTTTAGATGCGTTGCTCAATAGCGAAGCGAAGCAAAAAGGTGTCAGTGCTGGGTCCTTGCGAGAATCTGCTATCGAGCGCGGTAAAAAAGCGAAAGACAGAGCAACGGATAAAACTGAAAAGCAATTAGCGGAAGCGGGTATTGCGCTATTAGAGGGGGACGGCATCACTCTCACGCTGGATGAAGATTCACCCGTTAAGTTAGGGCAATTATTTCTAACGGGTAAGCAGGGCATGCAGCGAGAGTTGCAAAAGGCGAAGTTTGATTTAGATATCGATTAAATCCCAGTTTAGCCAACAGGCACACCTAGTGGTGGGCATGTTGGCTTTTAATCTGCTCAGAGTTCGATTCTATAGGCTGTGAGGTGGGGTTTATTGGCTGTGAGGTGAAGTAATGCAACACTATGTTTTGTTTGGTTAAATCGAGAAAAACCGAACTAACGATATTGTGATCACCTGACATCCAGTTCTCATGCTTATGGCTATTCAAGGATACTGCCACTTGGTTAACACCCTTTTTTAACCAAGTTTGCGGTATATGCACATCTTTACCGTATAGCCTTTGGCGTTTAATGCCATTCACAAAAACATGGGCATGACCTTGCAGTACGCCGTCGACTTTATTGTCAGCAGTTATCGCCACTAAGTCAGGGGCGTTTAACAGGTAATTGCCCACTTCCACATGAATATTCACCCCGTCGAAAGGGTCGCGAAATGCGCTCAGTTGGATTTTCGGAACAGGTGTGCCTTTGCCGATATCTCGCGCTTTATGCTCATGAATCTCGGTTGATGCTAAGGCCATATTGCCCTCCACGTTAAAAAGTGTGACGGCCATGACGTAGAGCAGGGTTATCATAAAATCTTTGTGACGAATAATGTGAATAACCTTGTGAGGTAAAAGGCGCTGACGTAATGGCATATTAAGCTCCTGGAGGCGGGCCCATGGTCGCCCCGGTACTGCACGATGCAACTGAGTTGTCTTGTAATTGCCCAGCAAAGCGGGTGCCAATAATGTATGGGAACGCCGGTATATAAGAGCCATTTTCTTGAGTGATGGTGATGTGATAATGGTAGCCGCGAATGCTATCGGTATGGCCGTTGTATTGATCTAAGTAGACCCCACCTTGCTCGGTTAAGGTGCTGTTCCAGAAGTAATCTTCGTAATAGTAGCCGTTATCTGCCACCAATTCGTTACCCGATAACGTAGTCACTACATCGTCAAACTCTGGGCCTTGAGTGGCGACCTCGGTGCCTAACGATGCATCGAATTGGTCTATTAAGGTACAACTACGCGCATTGTCAGAGCAACCTGTTGCTGAGCTTGACGTATAATCACGTATTTCCCATGCGCTCACGGCTAACTGTCCATCTTCTTCCCAAGGACCATAAATGGGGTAACCGTCTGCTGCGTAACCATAAATAGGTGAGTGTTGATCGCCGGTATCACCGACTAAGTCGGCTAAACAGCTGGTGTAGAAATGATGATGATAATCGCCATTTGCTGAGTGCCCACCACAAATATCCACGTCATACTGTTCAGCAACAGGGGCGAGGTTGAGCCATGAGCCATCGCTGTTATAACTCATACCATCACCCCAGTTATACACAGATGAGCCATTGACGAACAAGCCAACTTTACCTAAACCGTTTTCGCATTCTTGTGTAGTGGCTTGGGGATTTTTCGGAAAATACACTTCTCGTTCATCTTCGGTAGGGCAAGCAGGGCCAGGAGGCCAATAGCCGTAACCTGCATTACTAGCGCAATTTTGTCCTGTGCTGACGTAACCTACGTCTTCACCAAACTCAACCACATCGCCTACGGATGCAGTTGTTTGTCCAGTGACTAAATCTGAACTGGCTTTTGGGCGATTATTGATACTGTCTATAATGTCTTGGGTCATGGTGACATCGTATTTTGGGATCCCTTGGCTAGTAACAAGGGTATAGTCTGTGTCATCAATGGTTTCATCACTTACGGATTGCACATTTACGAGAACACCCACACCCGTGGTTGAATCTAAAATACGACTAGACACTTCTCCGCTGGTATTGATGATCCACACACTGTCATTTTCACCGCCAGAGTCGTCTTCACTATCATCAATGACAGCACTTACAGTAACCGACACTGTATCGGTGACCGCATCATTGACTCCATCATCTACCGACACTTGAAATTGCAGCGTTTCTTGATTGGTTACAGTTGGTGCAGTAAAACTGGTGTTAGCTGAGTTAGTATCGCTAAGGGTGACGTTGGTTCCAGTTAGTTGAGACCAATTGATGTCATAATTTGTGTCATCGTCTGAAATATTGGCACCCAGGGTAACTGAGTCGCCCGCTACAACAGTTTGAGCCTCTCCTGCCTCTACCACAGGCGAGGTATTCACTGTTTCATCAGTTGCGCTATCTTCGCTAGTTGATGAATCAGCGCCACAGCCGTTAAGAAACACGCATAGCAACAATGCGCTGGTCCATGTGTTGATTGAGGTAAATCGTTTTTTAGCCATTGCTAGACCTTCGAGGGCAGAAATTCAGGCGATTAATATAACGACATAGTGTGAAGTTAGGGTGCAGAAACTGTGCAGTTCGCGGGGTTTTTTCGGGGGACAAACGTTAGGACAATGCAGGAAATATCTTTGACTCCCTGCATGCCCTTACATAGATAGGCCTGTTACTCTGCTAAATCGTGATGACTTTTGTATAAACCGGTATTTTTGAACGTGCGCTGGGGGGGTAACTTTTTGGCGACGCTTAACGTTTTATTACCGTGCGTGTTTTTGCGTAAAGTGAATTCATCGTAAATCTGCCCATCAGAGGTGAACGACTGATAGATGAGATTATCCGTGGTTTTGCTAATGATTTGGTAGGTGGGGGTGTTCTCACCAATGCGTTCTAGTGTTACACCGTAGTCACGGTATTCATCCCAGCGCGTAGGTTTAATGGGGTAGGTTTTAGGCCCTGCCACAGAGGTGACAAATACGGTTTTAACCTGCTTTTTTGAGGAAGGAATGGCTGTTTTATTAATGTCGTTTTGAGTGCCTATGCTACCCCGCGCGTAGGCATGATCGTGGCCTTGCAGCACCAAATCAACCTTGTGCTTTAGCATAATGGGTAAGAACGCAGCGCGTATTTCAGGTTCATCTTGCCCTGGGGTATTTAACGGCATACCGCATGACGAGAATATAGGGTGGTGCATAGTCACAATGCGCCATTTCGCTGTGCTAGTTTGTAGGGCTTGGTCTAACCATTGCGCTTGAGCGTGCAGTAAATTGATGTCACCACGGGCTTCGGAGTCAAGTACGAAAACATCCATCTCTGGGTAATGGGTAACGTAGGCTGTTTCTTGCAGTGCGCTAGGTAAAGCAGGAGTTAAGGGCAGGGTAAATTGGCTTTGCCACAACGTGGATAGTGCCCAGGTTTTTTGCGCATTTTCGTGTACTTGCCAATCATATTCATGGTTGCCTGCAACGAGCACGGCTGGCAATGTGCGATGAATGAATTGCCCTGCGTTCAGCCAGTTTGACCATTGTTGATCGCTTGCTCCTTCATTGACTAAATCCCCTGCGTAGATAGCGAATTTAGCATTCGGTGCATGTTGCCATGCGCGGTGCAGTACTAATGGCCAATGTGAATAGATACCATTTTGGGCGTCACCGAAGTATAAAAAGGAGAAGTCTTGATTGGTATCAATAGGGGCGGTTTTAATTTGCTGCCACGGGGACCACATACCAGTTGCGCCCGCAACACGGTAGTTGTAATACGTATCGGCTTGTAAATCTTTGAAGGTTAGTGAATGGTAATGAACATTGGGCAGGCCTTCATTGGCCTGATAGCGAAAGTGTTCTTGGTTGTTAACGCCCTTCGCCAGAGAAGCGTTATTCGTTTTCGCTACAAACTGAGCCGCGTTTATATCGTAACGTGCATTAGAGTCAGCTTGAACAATTTCTCCGTAGGCTCTGTTGACTGAATTATCGGTACGCCATGTCACCGAAAAACTGTCTGCTGGGGAGACCGTTGGAGTGGCAATAATACGATCCGGCCATTGGGTTGCAACTGGGTGTGGGGTTATCGCTTTAACTGAAACCGCTTCGCCATTAGCCACACTCACGTACAGCAAAAACGTTAGGATAAGAGCCATGCTTAAAGGCTGCGAGAAAAGACGGACTTTCATAAGTAAACCTTTTGCCAAACAAATTAACGATAAAAACCCGCCACGAAAAACTGTGGCGTTTTAGAAGAGATATGCTCATGGCGAGCGTTCGTGCTCGCCATGATTGTGAGGTAAACAATGTAAATGACTAATGAGAGGCTAAAACGCGTAGCTAACACCACCGCCGTATGTGGCCGGTGCGCCTACTAAACGCGCCCCACCATTAAGCTCGAGAAAATACACTTCATCTGTGATGTTGCGACCGTAAGCGTAAACATTTAAACCATTGGCAAAAGTTACATCTAGGCGTACACCGAGTAAATTATACGAAGGGGCTGTATTGCCATCGCCAGCGTTTAAGCGGTTCGACTCTTCACCGTGGTAACTGTAATTCAAACGGGCGTTGAGTTGGGTATTGTTAGTCAGCGATGTTTGATAATTTAGTACTGCCGTTTGACTCCATTCAGGAGAGCCAGGCAATGGGTCGCCTATGGTGCTGACCACATCGTTCACACGATTCGAGCTAAATTCTGTGATTTCTGTATCCAGATAAGTGCCGGCAGTATTGAAGGTGATTTTGTGATCATTAGCTTCATATAACGTGACTGCTATTGAGGCTTCTGCACCGCGCACGGTGGCTTCACCCACATTAGTTCTACCATTGGTGTCGTTTGATAGACGCGCCGTTGCTTGCAGCTCTTCAAAATCATATGAGAACAGGTCAAAGGTGAAGTTGATGTTGTCTGTTACGTAACGTGCCCCTGCTTCATAGGCGAGTACTTCTTCTGATTCAAAGGGTTGGGTTTCTTCTTCAGAGAATATCGATGTGCCGTCGAAACCGCCACCACGATAGGCTGTGCTTACAGAGGCAAACACGTTGAGATTGTCATTGATAAAATATTGAATAGCCAGTTTGCCTGAGACATTACTATCGTCAAACTCGCGATCCCATGAGAAGTTGGCGTCTGTTTTAAAGGTTTCTTCAAAAACCGATAACCCCCATGGATCGGCATCAATATTTTCACCGCGGAATTTCGCATTGTCTTTGGTGTAGCGCAGGCCACCGCTTATCACTAAGTCGTTTGAAATGTTCCAGTCGATATTTCCGAAGGTGGCAAAGCTATTACGGCGCTGATTGTAGGGAGAGCTGTATTGAGATAGCACCGCGTAGCTGGTCCAGTTACTGGTGAAATCAACAGAGTCGTTCATAAAGAAGGCCCCTGCTATCCAGTCAAATTCGCCGCCGGTTGCGTCACTCAAGCGAATTTCTAACGATGTTTGGTCAAGATCATCGTCAAAGTTGTATTGGTAGCGAGGAAATGACGTGCCGTCTCCGTTACCACTGACATTGCGCTCACTGCTTTGCAATGCAAATAGTATGTCGAGGTTTAAGCCTGACTGTAATTGGCGGTTAAAGTCTCCTGAAAATCCGCTCACATCGATTTCATGAGAGTAGTATTCACTGGTGTAAAAATCATAAGGGTCATTACCTTCACCTGCGTTGAGCGAAGGGTTGTCATCTTCAAATGCAATACGGTCATACTGGCGGGTATCACCTCGGTCTTGGCTGGTGAAGTAATGCAGTGTTAGAGAGGTCACATCATCGAAGTCATAAACCGCTGTGCCACGAAAGGCGAATAAATCTGCATCGCCAAATCCGTCGCGCTCACCTGGGTCAGCCACTGGTGGCACAATACCTTCAGTGCCTTGGGGTACAAAGCCGGCGAAGTTGCCTGCGCCTTTACCGTCCATAAAGCCCCCACCTTGTTCCATAAGAACCGCAACGCGAACGCCTAGGTTGTCAGAGACCTTGCCGCCAACCGCTGCTGTGCCGGACACAAAGTCATATGAGCCGTATTCGATATCTGCATAGCCGTTTAACTCTTCACCTGGTGCTCGAGTGATGGCATTAATTGCGCCAGCCGTAGTGTTGCGCCCGTAGAGGGTACCTTGGGGCCCTTTAAGCACTTCAATGCGTTCTAAATCAAAAAGGGGCATGCTCAAATAAGCGTTGGATGTTTGATAAATTCCATCAACGTGTAAGGCTACGGATGGGTTACCATTAGGCTTATAGTCATCGGCGCCACCTATACCACGTATGGTGATAAAGCTGTTTTCAGGGCCACCAAAAGCAGAGTTAATGGAAATCCCCGAGAGGCTATCAATTAAGTCGGTGAAATCAGTTACGCCTTGGGCTTTTAACTCATCTGCGCCTAACACTGAAATGGCCACAGGGGTATCCTGTAAGCTGCTATCACGCTTTAACGCAGTCACAACAACTTCGTCCATCGGGGCTTGATAAGTTGCCGCACGTTTATTTTGAGATTTATTTTTTTGCATCGCTTTTTTGATAACAATCGCGCCGCTGGGCTGTTCATGCGCTTGTAAGCCGCTGCCATCTAATAGTTTTTCTACGGCATTGAGAACGCTCAGCTCACCTGAGGTGGCAACAGCCTGTTTGCCGCTGACGAGGCGACTTGGAGCAATAATAACCGTGCCGGTTTGTTGCGATAATACGTTCAGTGCTTGCCCAAGTGGCTGTACTGAAATATTAACTTGGGTTTGCTGTGCTATGACGTAGGCGGGTGTCAAAGCAGCGAGGGCGGTACCAAACAGGGCGAATTTAATTGAACGTGCAAGTGTATTCATGATGTTGCTTCCAGTTAGTTAATATAGGTTTCGCTAGAAGAGTCATCAGCGCGATATTTTTTTCAGCATAAGTGCTTGTTTCATAAAAACTTCACACAATGAGTCGTTATTTATCCGATGGGAGATGTAAAGGTGTACCAGCAAGGTTTGGCTCTTGCTGGCATTGCACATTATTCTTCGGTTAACACGCTCCGAGTGGCTTCATGGGTAAGTGTTATGGGGTAGGCTGACGCTAATCCGTCTAACATGGGCTCGATTTGCTCGAAGGTAAATGACGCAGTGATAGGTAGTTCGTTAATGCTGTTATCTAAAATAATCACTGGTTTTTTCACGTAGCGATTAATATCCATGATGACATTTTTGAGGGGCACGTTATCGTAAATCAGCCGTTGCTTTAACCAAGCAAATTCAGTCTCAGGCTGAAAAACAGTAATAGGTGAGATAAACCTCCCTTGGATATCAGTATGCAGTTGTTCGTTTGGTCTTAGCTGCAATACTTGCTCCCTTTGCTCTGCTGTCTCTGGTAAGTCAGCAACGTCAACCAAACCCCGTTGAACCGAAATTTTCAAACTATTGTTTGGGCTGTATTTCACTTCAAATGCGGTACCACGTACACGTACTTGAGTTTGCTGGGCAGTGACGGAAAATACACGACTAGGATCATGGCTCACATCAAAATAGGCGCTTCCTTTGCGCAAGGTTATGCGTCTCTCGTTGTCAGTAATGGCAACTAGTATGCTCGAATTGCCCGCAAGCGTGATGTCGCTGCCATCACTTAGGGTGATATGGCGGTTTTGCCCTACAGGAGAGGTAAAAGCCGTCTGCGGTTGAGGGAGTGTAAGATGGGTGGTGGTGTTGAATACCCCATTGAACACAAGCAAGGCTACGCTAGCGGCCATTGCACTTAACGCCATTAGTGATTTCGCCAATACACGTGTGGGTTTTGCTTTTGGCACTGTGGCAGGTTGTTGAGCTGCGTGTTGTTGCATCCATTCTACCGCTGAGTCTGTCATGCCTATGGTTTGCCAGACCTTTTGACTGCGCGTGAACGCCTGCTTGTTTTCGTCACTGCTATTGAGCCATACCACAAACTCGTCACGTTTAGTTGCTGTGGTATGTCCGGAATATAAATACGTTAGCCATTCTCTAGCTCTGTCTTGAGGCGACGATGGGATAGACGCTTTCTGGTATTCACTGTTTTCACAAATTTCATGATTTGTGCAGCGATCGTTATTGTCTTCAACGCGAGAGCGATTGCTACCGTTTAGCCCGTTGCCGCTAGAATTTCTCTTTGTATGTATCATGACTTTGGCTCTGTTGAGATATTGCTGGGCGACATGTGCGACGAGAACGCTTGATCGTTGGGGTTGCTCTCCTGCTCATCAATGCGCTCTAAAATTGCCATTGCCGCGTTTAATTGGCGGCAAATGTCTGCAACACTCCAACCGGTATCTGAGGATATTTCAGAATATGTTTGGCCTTTGATCCGGGCGCGCATCAAAATGTCGCGTTGCTTCTCAGTCAGCTGTTCTGTGCCCTTTTGTATTGCGGCAATGCGTTGCTCACCCTGCAAAATAGTTTCGGGGCAAACGTCATCACACTGATCTTCAGGGAGTTGGGTATGCTGTGCAATGAACTCACGAGTTTTGCATAAATGCCCTATCGATTTGAGGGTAATATTCATCGCTATCTTGATGATATAGGCTTTGGGGTCTTCTATTTTTTCCAAATCGCGCATGTGGGCAATGCGGCTAAACGCTTCTTGGGCCACGTCTTCTGGCTCTGGTGGACCTGAGCCATAACATTTGTGCAATATGCGACACACATCACGCCAGTGAGCTTTGAAGAGCTTATCGATTGCGTTAGGCGCTTGTATCGTCTTCGGCTTAGATGCTGCGGAGGTTATTTCCAAAGCTTGAGGTTTTACATGGGAGTTTAGGAAAAACAGCGAAGCCTTTTGTAGCGTTTTGCTCATTGTGTTTACTCTTACACGCTAAAAACGGACGGATAGTAATAGCGGAGTAAAACAGAAAAATGACAGTTGGTTACTTTAGGCTAATATTCATAAAAACTTCATATTTTTATGACGCACTTTACAGGCTATGCATTTGCTTTGTTGTACTGTGTTTTCGGTGTTTGAAAGGGAGCAACCATTACTGTACACCGACGTCTTGTTCAAAACCCGCTGGATGAATTCTGGGAGGGCAATTATTTAATGGAATTGGCATTAAAGGGTAAAATAAATGCGTATAAAAAAAGCCGGCAAGCCGGCTTTAATTCAAAGTATATCCGTTATTTCTTGAAGCGCTTTCCGACACCAAGACCTAATAGCCCTAAGCCCAATATGGCAAGACTGGTTGGCGCAGGCACGTCACGCTTATCTAACCCAACGACGATGTTGTCAAACTCACCTGCAACACCAGAAGAGATGACGCGAAGTCTGTTAAAAGCTTCGTTTGCGTCAAACGCTATGTTGACATAGACATTTGATGAATCAGCGACCTGATTGCCCGCATTGCCATTTAGCTCAGCTAAAAGCTCGGCGCCAGTTATTTTACCAACTAATACATCGTTCGAGTAAAATTCAAACGAGTTATAAGTGTCTACCGAGCCCCAATAGAAGCCCAAATAATTAACGTTCGAGCCAGCAAGAGAGGGGACAGTAGTACCTATGCTGTCTAAAAAGTTAGTGTAATCTATATCCACGAAGCTATCGACGCCCACTGTACTCGGAGTGGTGTAAGCATAACAAGAACTATCACCAGCAGGCGCAGCGGCTACGTTTCTTGATGACCCCTTGCGCACATTCAACACTGAAGAACCACTTGCTGTGACCATCAATGGTGAATTGATGGCGCAACCGTTTGATGAACCAGCGACGTTGTAGCTTTCATCTTGGGTCAAGGGAAGCGCATCGATAGCGGTAGCTTTATCAAACGTTTCTACAAAGTAGCCATCCGATAAAGAGTTGATCGTGTTGTCAGCGTTAATTTTTAGACTCGTTTTGCCCGAGCCATCAGTTGCGGCTTGGCCCCCAAAGGAAATAACCGCAGCATGTGCAGACTGGCTGACTGCCAAAGCAATTAAGGTAGTTTTAAATAATTTTATACTGTTTTTAGTCATTGAATTTTTCATGTGTAACTCCGTTATGCAGCTACATTTACTGCTACTAAAGTATTAGCATAACGCGTGCCAAAACAAATTATTGAGTATTATCATGATATTGCATCGGGGTCGGTAAATATCTATACCGAAAGCGTAAAAATAGATGACTAAGGTGTACGAAATTTACACTGTTAGTGTAAAGTTTTCTGAAGGTTAAATGCTACTAAAAGCTAGTTACGTAAAGGGGCTGACGCATATCGCAGAGTGGATGGTAATCAGCTTATGAACACGATCTTTCTGCGAGCTAGTGACACGTGAGAGAATTTTGAATGATGAATGTTGACGTTGGTGTGCAAAGGACTTATTTTCAGGTACAAAAAAAGTCGGCGGACCGACTTTTTTTAACTAACTATTAATCTTACTTCTGCAGTTTTTTACGTAAAGCGAAGCCGATTAAACCTAGGCCTAAAAAAGCCAAACCAGCTGGTGCAGGAACGTCACGATTTGATAAGCCAACCACTATGTTGTCGAACTCACCGGCTACGCCAGATGACACAACACGTAAGCGAGTGAACGCTTCAGCAACGCTGAAATTTATGTTCACGTAAACATTGGACTTATCAGATAATCTGTCACCTTCAACACCACCAACAAGATCTAATATTTCTTGACCAGCAATGCTTTTCACTAACTCGTTAGTGTCAGAGTAAAACTCAAAGGTGTTATAGGTATCGATTGACCCCCAGTAAAAGCCTAAGTAGTCAATGCTCGAACCAGCTAAAGACGCATCTATTGTACCGATGTTGGCTAAGAAATTGGTGTAATCGATGTCTACGTAACTGTCAGTTCCAACCGTTTCAGGGGTAGTATAAGCATAACAAGTCGTGTCACCAGCGGGCGCAGCTGCTACATTTCTTACTGAACCTGTACGCACATTTAAAACGTTAGTGGAACTAGGCTGAACAAGTAATGGTGAGTTGATTGCGCAACCAGTAGAACTGCCTGCCACATTATAAGCTGTGTCATTTGCAGTCGGTAACCCTGGAATTGCGGTGGCGCTATCGAATGTTTCTACAAAGAAACCGTCGCTGATGGCATTGATAGTATTGTTCGAATTAACATTGGCGCTTGTTTTACCAGAACCGTCTGTGGCTGCTTGACCACCTAAAGTAATAGTAGCGGCGCTAATGTTTTGCGATGCAGTTAGCGCTAGTAAAGCGGCTGCTGATATGAATTTAGCTTTCTTAAATAAACGTGTCATAGGTTACTCCTGTACGACGACCTAACTGCAACTGTTGTGTGTTGTATGCAAAGCATGAACTGAGCCACTTCTTATTATTCCTTTTGATTCAACGTCTTAGACTTTTGGCTAATTGACGTTCAATGCTTGGTGTAAAAAAAGCAGACAGACTTTTTTTGTAGCGTTTCCAACTAGGTACGCCTCAAAACTCGGCATATTATAACTGTGGTTGATTTTTAATCAATCTTGTTGTGTGTAAATATTTTATTATTAGGAGTCAAAGCTAAAGCCGTTTCTATTGCTCAAATGCAAAGGGCAAGATTTCATTCATCGAAAGCGTTTTAATTTCACCTTCGCTGGTTGCCATGTGGACTAGAGTGTCTTTGCTAGCGAATTCAAAAATACGCTGCCGACAACCACCACATGGAGAGCAGAAATGCTCATTTGGGCTGGCTATTAAAATTTCGCGGACTTGCCTGGCACCACCTGCAACCATTGCTGCCAGAGCGTTACCTTCAGCACACTGGCCTAATGGAAAGGATACGTTTTCTACATTGCAGCCAGTATAAGTGTTACCGTCTTCTGCCAGTAAAGCAGAGCCCACTCGGTAATCGGAATAGGGTGCGTGTGCTTTGGCTTGCACATCCAAAGCAGCATTAAAGAGGCTTTGTAAATCAGTTTGTTGCTTATTCAAAATGGTATCGCTTTTTTTCTTAGTAGCCGGCTAGTGTGCATTATTTTTACAACTTGATACAGTAGATTGCAATTTTCGCCTTCTCGTTGTCTTTACATTTATGGGTAAATACGCCACCCTGCCTGTTTACTAAGCATCATTTTCTGGCTGATTCCGCATTTTTATCGCCATTACATTTTAGACCGAGCGTTGCCTACTCTTATGCAAATTACTATGCAAAATAAATTTTTCTCACTGGTATTTTTAGGATTGTTATTAAGCGGGTGTGCTAATAGCAATCAAGCTCAGCAAAGCCAAGCACAGATGAGTAACTTATTACTCGCTGAGCCCGCGCCTATGAGTGTGCGCTCGCAAATGGCGATCGCCAGATATAACCAAATCCTTGAAAAAGCACCGTTAGAAGATCAAGAAAGGGCAGAGTTACTGCATCAACGCGGTATGTTATACGACAGCGTAGGGCTGGCTGGTTTGGCGCAGTATGATTTTGATCATGCTATACGTCTTAAACCAGATATGGCAGAGGCGTATAACTCTTTGGGTGTGCATTACACTCAGCAAATGAACTTTATACAAGCCTATGAAGCGTTTGATGCCACGTTAGACATTAACCCTGATTATGAATTTGCGTTTTTAAATCGTGGGATCGCGCTATATTACGGTGGCCGCGCCGATTTAGCCGTAAATGATTTTAGTGAATTCTACCGAAATGATGAATCAGATCCATATCGTGCACTTTGGTCTTTTATTGCCCATAGTGAACTTGACCAAGCAGATGCATTAATCACGTTAAGTAATAATCGCGAAAATTTAGACGAAGACAACTGGGCGACACATTTAGTCGACCTTTATTTAGGGCGCATAGATGAGCAAGCATTATTAAATGCCCTAATTCAAGGCGTGACGAGTCAGCAGGAACTGACAGATCGCCTTTGTGAAGCGTATTTCTATCTGGGTAAATATAACTCAGCACTGGGTAACCGCGGTGTGGCGTCGAACTACTTCAAGTTAGCTCTTAGCACCAACGTATTTGAATATGTTGAACATAGATATGCGCGCCTTGAGCTCGATATGCTTCGCGATAAAGCCGTTGCTGAAAGTGAAGAGCCATAATAGAAGCGCGTACGTAAGAGACGACAAGTGTTAAAAGTAGGCTTGTCGTTTTGTTGTATTGTTTGGTTGTTTGCAGGGCGCAGTGATTCAACTTACTACTTAGCGTTTTTAAATGCGCAAGCGGCGATCCAAGCCGACCCATTTCATTTTTTATACAAAGCCTATCAATATGGCGACTCAACAGCCTTGCCCAAATTAAGCCAAGTTGCTATCCAAAATAACAATGGCTATTGGTTACACTTCACAAAATTAGCTGGCTCAGCCCAAGCTCAGGGATATTTTTCTCACTTACAAGCAAGTAAAAATCGCAGTCGTGCTTCTGAAAAGGCACTTAACTATGTCGCGCATCAAGGTGATGCAGATGCTCAGATAGCGCTTTATCATCATTTTATTGTCAATAATCAACGGCAAAAAGCCCAATACTGGTTGGCAAAAGCTGCACAGCAAGATGCAGGCAGTGCGGTGTATTATGCTGAATGGCTATCCCTACTTGGCGAAGAAGAAAAAGCTGTTGCTTCGTTAAGACAAGCCAAAAAAATCGGTAGCCGTCGCGCAACTGCTTTACTAAATATGAGACGCTCTGAGTCTAGTTTCGCCTCACCAGAGCATAAGTCATCTCATCAGTGTGCCCAGCAATTACAAATGGTGGCCGCTACGCTACATTCTGTTTTGCAGGGGGAGCGTATTAAAGCTCGTTTCGAAACGGACGCTCGATTAAAAGAACTACCCATCTGTATTAATCAGCCTATTTGGCTCACGTCACACAAACTTAAGTGCTCGGCTAACTGGCAGGGAGCTCAGCGCTTAGGTTGTGATATTACCGCATTAAGTGCTCCCCTTTCTCAGCAGAACTTTACCCATATAGTGGTGCTCGCAGACAATGGCAAAGCGAATGTACACAACGGGATTATGTTTTTAGATAGAAAAGATGATTACAACGTCTTTGTGCATGAACTCGCGCATTTTGCAGGCTTTGTAGATGAATATCCCTTGTCATCAGGATTGGCGAATAGCATTTGTCACTCAAATGATGCACCTAATTTAGTGGTGACTAAAGCGGGGAAAAAACCGACTACACAGCCATGGCAAGCTCTAGGAATGAATGGTTCGGCTTTATTGAGCGAATCTCGCACTTGCGATAATCATCCGGCGCAGAGCTACAAACCTACTGAAAAAATGACATTTATGGAATTTTACGATGTCGCTTATATTCCACCTTATTATTTAAAAGTATGGGCCGAACGTTTATTGCAGAAACCTTTATTAACGCCTGCTTACATTAATTTATATCAAGGTTATGAGGCTAAAGGTGAGCCTGTGCACGGCAAGTATTGGCGTGATCGTTACCAGCAGTACCTGCAAGCAGATTAAGTCGGTTCAATTGGATATAACGGGAAGTGTGATTTTTGCTCACACTATCGGTATACTACGCGGATTAATTATGATGTTTGTGGTAACCAACTAAGCACTATGAATCAGGCACTTTCTATCGGCACGGTGGATTATCCGTTCCCAGCAAAACCAGCGCGATTAACTTCTGCTCAGCAACAAGATTACATCGACAGAATTAAACAATTGCTCATTGAAAAAAATGCCACATTAGTTGCGCATTATTATACCGATCACGAAATTCAAGCATTGGCTGAAGAAACGGGCGGCTGTATTTCTGATTCCCTAGAAATGGCACGCTACGGCCGCGATTGTGATGCGCAAACTCTTGTCGTGGCTGGCGTACGTTTCATGGGCGAAACTGCTAAAATATTAAGCCCAGACAAAACCGTAATTATGCCAACTCTTGATGCAACTTGTTCACTGGATATCGGCTGTCCAGAAGCTGAGTTTTCGGCGTTTTGTGATGCACACCCCGACCATACCGTTGTGGTGTATGCCAATACCTCAGCAGCAGTAAAAGCCCGTGCTGATTGGGTGGTAACATCCAGTATTGCCCTTGAAATTGTTGAGCATCTCGACTCCCAAGGCAAAAAAATCATTTGGGCACCTGATCGCCACTTAGGATCATATATAGCCAAAGAAACCGGCGCTGACATGCTAATGTGGCAAGGTGAATGTATTGTGCACGATGAGTTCTCAGCCAAAGCGCTGCGTGACATGAAGCACCTATACCCCGATGCTGCTGTGCTAGTGCACCCTGAATCACCTGCGAGTGTGGTTGAGCTCGCTGATGCTGTCGGTTCAACGACACAGCTCATCAATGCTTCTCGTACGTTACCTAACGATACGTTTATTGTAGCGACTGACCGAGGCATTTTTTATAAAATGCAGCAGCTTGAGCCAAACAAAATATTTCTCGAAGCTCCAACCGCTGGAAATGGTGCAACGTGCAAAAGCTGCGCCCATTGCCCATGGATGGCAATGAATGGATTAGAAGCGATATACAAAGCGCTGACTGAGACTACAGGTCACGAAATATTCGTAGATAATGAACTACGTAAAAAGGCATTGGTGCCACTTGATAGAATGCTCGATTTTTCGGCTGAGTTGAAAATGAAAGTTACAGGTAATGCCTAGTTAATTTCTAGTACCCAATCGTAATTGAAAGCCAGCAAATGCTGGCTTTTTCATTTTTCGTCCACATAAACAGTATAGAGTTCTGTTTTCATTCGACTATTGAGGAGCAATCATGCCAGATTTAAGCCGTTACAAAGGGATCGTTTTTGATATGGACGGTACGTTAATCGATTCCATGGGCTCTCACGCTGTTGCATGGCAACAAACCTGTGAACAATTTGGTTATCCATACGATGCCCAATATATTCATGATTTAGGAGGGGTCCCCACACGCCAAATTGCCAAACTGCTTAATGAAAAGCACGGGATGGATCACAACTTAGATAAAGTTGCAGAGTTCAAGCGACAAGCGTGGTTAGCACTCGATGAAAACCTCACCGTGATCCAAGACACATTTGATGTCATGCAGCGTTATAAAGGCATCCTGCAAATGGGGGTTGGCACAGGCTCAGAGCGTGAAAACGCCATTCGTATGTTAACCGAAACCGGTTTACTCGACAGGGTAGAAACCGTTGTCACAGCGTCAGATGTCACCCATGGTAAACCACATGGTGAAACATTTTTAACCGTAGCTAAAAACATGGGCTTGAGCGCCAACGAGTGTGTCGTGTTCGAAGACACCGAAATAGGCAGGCAGGCTGCCCAACATGCAGGAATGGACTGCATCATGGTGATCAATGGCAAAATAGAGCTACCTGTTGCATAAATGCGTGCTAACCGGTTGAATGGTCGTTATTGGACATTAATTGCTTAAATAACAACCGCATCAATCGGTTAATCAAACTAAACACTTGCGCAGGCCAAAGGTTTTCCCTAACATACGCGCCTGCTAAAAAGCTTGTTAGACATTACCAGTAAGGTGCAATACGGTGTCATTGCAGGTAGACAAGCTCAGAGTGAAAAGTTTTACAGAGGTGGGTGAAGTCAGCCTCTTTAGGTGCAAAGCACCGCCCGGCTGAACGGCCGGACATGGATGTACGGACTGGGTGCCGATCATCATGGATGTGTTAACTCTGCGATAGTTTCGAAGAGCAAATGAAAAGTTTTGGAGAGGTGGCTGAGTGGCTGAAGGCGCACGCCTGGAAAGTGTGTTTAGGGTTAAACCTAACGAGGGTTCGAATCCCTCTCTCTCCGCCATATACCATCAAGGCCTTGCATGACGCAGGGCCTTGTTGTTTCTAAGGTTTAGCGGATTGACCTTGCGTGCCAACTGGTACTAAAGGTTGGTACAAATGAGTATAATGAGTTCTCCTTTCAAGCATTCAAAATGCGGTATTTACACCCTCAGAAAAGGTGTTCCAAAACGTCTAGTCCCTATCATTGGGAAAGCTGTATTTAAGCAATCACTAAACACCAAAGATTTACGTGAAGCCAAAAGCCTAATCATCCCCTTGCTCGCAGTTGTTGATAACCAAATACGACTAGCAGAACTGCAACTCACAGATGATAGCTCTCAAGAACTCAGTTTAAGAAACTGTCAGATCATAGCTAACCGTTGGTACGTCGATGCACTAGAAGATATTCAATCTGATCTTTCCTAAGTTTGTAGTCATTTTTTAATTAGAAACCGAAGTAAGGTAAAAAGTGTTATGAATAAAAAATATCCCGATGAATTTAAAAAAGAAGCCGTTCGCCAAGTGGTTGAAAAAGGCTATTCTGTACCTGACGTTTCTAAACGTTTAGGCTGTCTCTTATACACATCTGACGCTGCCGACGAAGAGGATAGTG